>Ga0209700_103494_pt1 | contig 30011 bp, 11 predicted proteins | sample SiratroredBW_FD_187528 | JGI IMG/M metagenome (GOLD analysis project Ga0209700, IMG submission 187528) | Root nodule microbial communities of legume samples collected from California, USA - Siratro red BW (SPAdes) (version 2) | ecosystem: Host-associated > Plants > Roots > Nodule | place: USA...
TATATTATATTTTATATATATATATATATATATATATATATATATATATATATTACAATTAAATATCATATTATTGTTATAGAGAACGTCATGATAAATTATATTTCAAGTGTCATCTAATGCTACAAGCACTCTTACGATATTGAGTGATTTTGAGTAATTTGTCATACTCATTTTCTGGAAGATTCAGATTAAATATATTCTACTAAAAACTAAAACTTAACTTAGTAAAAAATATATTAAAAAAATATTTTTATTTATGTTAACACGGTTTATTATATCTATTTTATAATATGACGGAAAAAATATCCAATAACATTCATAATCTAATATTTTAATTTATGTGATCTAAATTATTAATAAAATTAATTTATATACTTTTTATGACGAATTCTTATACTTAATATTAGGACTTTGGTGTCTCAATATTATTCTAAGTATTATCCATCATATATTTATAAAAAGTTATAATACTATAATAGGTATCAATACACATATAATATATAAATATTACGGATATCATGTATAACATACATCTTATCATCACCATCATCCATATAAACATAAATAATGCACGCTAATTAAGTGAACTTATTTTACATGAAATGACTTTATTCTTCGTTTGAACGATCGTTGAGTAATATCATTTTTATATAAGAGATAATTGATCCAATATCTCTTATTTGAATTTCTTTTCGTTGCCTAAATATTGCAGGGCACCTTACTGAAACATCATATATCATTATTATATCATAATACTGGAGTGATCTCCTATATTATTTTAGTGACAAGAATCTCAAGAGAAATAAAAAAATATCTTAATCTCTCTTGTTCAAATCTAAAGCCATAACTTAAATTATATAATTTATTACTTAGAATTTCGTATTTAAACTCTAACGATATTATAGTTCATAAGAGTATATAAGAGTATATGTAAAAATTTAGAAAAAAAATTGAACCGTGCATTTACAATAAATGTTTAATCCATTTTACTATACTTTTAGTATCTACAACCAACATTTTCTTCTTGTTGAAACCAATATTCCTTTCATATTTTGATCTCATATTAAAAAAAAGAAAGGGGATTAAATCAATTATAAGAACTCGAAAACTTATTCTGATCAAAATTTCAATCAACTTGATCAAATATAATGTTTCTATTAGGAATATGATATGATATAAAAAAATAATTTACATTTAAAGAAAAAAAAAGAATATAGAAAAATAGTTTTAAAAGGATAACTTTTTAAAATAAATAATAAAATTGGTTTAGTTTATTCTTTTTTCATTCTTTATTGATTAAATATTATAGTTAAGAAATTTCAGGTCTTACTTTTACACTGTTATATATTTTAATTTATTCTCAATTTTCTACCTATAACATGCGAGATTTTTTGCATCGATGGAATTTTTTTATGTACCCTTACCACTCATGGTTCTTTAGACTTTTATGTCTAGTTCAGTTCCTTTATAAGTATGTACTCTTCATAATTGATATTGGAAAAATATTCTCTTTTCTTTTATATATGATATTTTTTATATTTTTATTGTAAAAATATTAAATTTCTTCTACCAATACAATTTTATTGATTGGATTTGGCCTATCACATAACATATTTAGGAAATATTATCAATACTGATTTTGATTGTTTAAAAAAAGTATTTGGAATTTTAGTGGAATGTTATAAACATTGGCTAGAATTTGTAAGAAATCTGAAAAATAAACTATTTTTATGAATATGAAAACTTGTAAGTTATGAATATTTTTAACATTTTTCTTTCAAGTTCATTCTTTTCAAATAAAATTAATTATTTTAAAACTTTTTTCTAATAAATATACTCAAACAAAATCTAATATATATATATATATATATATATATATATATATATATATATATATATATAATCGTTGAAGTAATTAATTTTTGCAATCGTTACAAACACTTTCAATATCTTAACATTATAAAAAAAATTCAATTACCAATGAGTGAATCTATCCACACGAGAATCCGTTAGTAATACATATTTATTGACAAATTATTGACAACAAATTATCTGTCAGTAAAATTATGGAAAGATTTATTTAACTAGTTCATAATTAAATGAAATCTGTTGATAAATCTGTTATTAAATATTATGATATTTATTAGTAAAATTATTTGTTAGTAAATTCGTAAATATTATTTTTATATAAAAATTATTAATATTATTATCATTTTTACTTTTACTTTTATTATTATTTATAATATTTTATTTATATTCTATTATTTATACATTGATTTTATTATTATAAATATTATATTTTTTTGTTATTATTATTATTAATATGTTAAAGATTACTAACGGATTATTTTGTTAAAAATTTGTTAGTAAACTGACGAATAATGTAGTAACAAATTAAATCTCTAGATAAATTAAGTTAGTTTATTGGTGATTAATTTACCAACAAATAATTAGTTTGTAAATTTTTTCATCAATAAATTCGTCAATAATTTTATCTACAGATTAAATTTATTAATAAATTAATCGTAAAATTTTTAATCGATAATATATTTTACTGATATTATAAAATTTGACGGTAATATTTTATCAGTATTTTATGTTGTAGTGTAAATTGATAGAGTTTTTGATTCACCTATTTCTAAGAATATATATATTAGTTTTTAGGCTATTAAAGTTTTATTTGGATTACTTTTTATAAATCTTTTAAGAGAGAAAATAAATAATAAAATTTAAATATTTTTTTTATGAGAAGCAGTAACGTATTATAAGTTAATTAAAACATACTTTGTCTTAAATTTTCAAAAAACTTATTTAAACAAAATTAGCTGATTTTATCAAATGACCAATAAGCTTATCTTATTTTCTTTTTTAATTCTCTTTTCCAATAATTGTGTACGAAAAATTTATTTAAACAACGTCTAATTAATTCTCATATATTAAGCTTGATTCGTCATTATTATGATTCGTCATTAAAAGTAATAAAAGCCTTTCTCAAATTAATTCTTATAAAATTGAATCAATATACATTTTTGAGAGGTAGAATGAATATATTAAAATGATGAGTCAAGATAAACTCAATAAGAACAGAAATCTCTTTCCATTATACATAGTTTTATTTGTTAATTAAAAAAGCTTAAATGGTTGTATTCGAAAGCGCAGCCCATGTTTTTGTTTATTAAAATTGCAACCAAGTGAATGAACAAAACTTCCTATAATGTTCAAATAGATTATGTGGGGTACTATATGAATCAACCAACTACATATTCAATACCAACCCGTGAAGAAAAATCAGAGACATAAAAGGTGTGGAGAAGTTTCAAATACATATTACAATAACATTAGTAAAATCAACATCTGAAATAACCTTCATAGGAAAGAGATTATCACAAGGAAGAACCTTCTCTAGAAACAGTCGTGATAAGAAGTTAAACTACTTTGAAATTGAAAACACTTCTTATTTAATGTCGTCTAAAACATGATTAGCTCTGAGTAAATGATTAGCAGGCCAAAAATCAAGAGAACATTTAATAGAATATGATTTCTCCAAAATCATCCATCAAGAGAGGGACACTAAACTTATAGTACATAGAATTCACCCTCCAAACAAAAAAATAATTCGTCTTCCAAGGTAATTCCTTACCAGCTAGCATTCTCCTAACATCTCATAAGAAACTAACAATCCTTATTATAGAAACAATTGTGGATAAGCCTCACTTAAGGAGATACCAACCTATTATATATTTATCAAAAATCATATTTATTTTTAATATTTGTTTTATTCTTAGCTGAAAAAAAAAATATATCCAAAATCAGCTAGATTTTTCCATTTCCAACCCTTAAGAACCATTAAAAAACCAAAGCAAAAGTCACCCGTATTGAATACAATATTTCCTCCGAAGTGAAATAAAAGTTGATAAAGGAATGACCTTGCATAATATGAGTTTAACTTATTGATAAACTCCCCAGTTGGATGCTAATTCAAACTCATTTTATTTAAAATATAGCACTATAACCATTCAATATAAAATATTCTGGTTGAAGGAATTTTTTCTACTTTAGTTTCTGTGATCAATTTTAATTTTTCTTCAACAAAATAAATTGTCACCTTATACATACATTTATTACATTATAGCAATTTCTTTTGATAGAATAAGGGTGTTTCGTGGTTGGCTTTTGTGTCAATCATGTAATTGAAAGCTTAGATGGAGAGATGTTGTCGACCCAATTGACATTTGACAAATTCAATCTTTCAGTGAAGTAAATGACAAGATTTACCGAAAAGAGAACAGAATAGGAGGAGAATGCAACAGGGTTGGTCTTTTTCTTCTTCTACATTTTAAAGGTGAGATAAAAAGTTTTATAATAAATAAAAATAAACAGTATATAAATAGAAATATTTATATACTCGTTACTTTAAAATTTTATATTAAAGTTTCTCTTTATTTGATATTCGATTTGTTTATTACACATTGGCTCATCCACAACACTTAAAATCACGTGAAAAAGAAAAAAATCATTTAAATGTACTACAATATTTTTACTTATTTTTCTTTAATTCCTTAAAATATGACATATATAGCCACACCACTTGACACGATTAAATAAGATAAGACATTGCTAATTCCATTTCCTCCACGATAATTGAGACAAAGTCCCTTGGAAAACACTTGTGGGACAATGCACGTGTATTTTCATAGGGTGTGTGTACAAGACTAGATTAGAATAGACTACCTTAAAGAAAAGAGAAGGAATAATTTCCATAGTAGCAGTTGACCAAGTACAAACCCTTGTCCTGGTCTGCTGAATTACCCTTAATTTCTGTGTTCTTTCCAATCACTTGGCATAGGATTTGAGGTATTATACGAGAAGAAGAGCTATAGTTAGCTATCTAGCTAGGAAGCAGACGAATCAAAATACCAGTTAGAGAGTCAAATTCAAATTCAAACCATCCAAAAGTGGGATATGGAAGGAGAGAGAGGTGGTGCTCCCAATTATGAGCTTCAAGTTTCATTCACCAACACCCCACAAGCCATACACGAATTGGGTTTTGTTCAGTATGAAGAAAACCAGGTCCTTGGCTTCTTATCACCCTCTTCACAATCTCAATCTTCTCACCTCTCTCAATCCTTAAACAGTGATGTAGTTGTTAGTACTACCACTACAACTGCAGCAACCATCGGATTCATGAATCATAGTGAACTTGTCTCCAAACCTTGGAATAACGACCAGGTGGTTATTCACTTTGAGCTGTACTTTGCGAAATTAATCTCCTTAATTGAAATTAGTATTGAATAAACCTCTCTAATCTTCACCCTTATATAATAGTCAGTTATGGATTTTATTTACCTTTGTGTTCTCTTTTCTCTTCTATGTCCTTATCGATCTTAGGGTATTTATTATTCCATCTTGTAAGAAGGACGTTTTGCTTGTGGTATTTCAGGTTGGAACTCTGGATCCAAAGGCTGCTGATGAAGAAAACTGCACTGGAAATGCTAGTGAAGGGAACAACAACGTTTGGTATATATATTCCAATTACCTTCAATTTTCATTACAGTATTTGTAATTTTTATGTCCCTCTCCTCTTTGCTCTCTTATCTTTTTTTTCTCTCTCTCTCTCCAAGGGCATGCACGTAGATAATTATTTATATATCCAGTTAAAGAGATATATTTTTCAGGCATCAGATCAAATTGTAAAGGTCTTCAATCTTTATAGGAAAGGGATTGCTTATTTGTCTGGTTCAAGGTCTTAAAAGACAGTTCCAATTCGTGATTTTTTTTTGCAACATCAAGATTTTTTGAGTTTTTGTAATAGTATTTTGACCACAATTTGGGACTGTATGCGCATTTATCCACAATTAGTTTTAGTTTATTTGATCACATTATGTATTTGTCTACAATTTTCTGCGACATCAAGAACTGAAATGAAATCACAACCACAATCTAAACTTTTATTACGGGGAGTGAGGCTTAAAGATGCAGAAGTGTAGATATATACTTGTTGAATCTTTCACTTCACATGTTCTCTCTGAAACAGATAACTTGTCCATTTTCTTTAATATTTTGAAATCATGTTAATGACGTTATATATTGTGTGTTGTGGTAGGTGGAGGAGCGCAGGTACAGAGAAGAACAAGGTGAAGATAAGGAGGAAGCTTAGAGAACCAAGGTTTTGTTTCCAAACAAGAAGCGATGTAGATGTGCTTGATGATGGTTACAAATGGAGGAAATATGGCCAGAAAGTTGTCAAGAATAGCCTTCATCCGAGGTAATATATTCAAATCTTGATGAATCATAAGCCTTTTAATTATTTGCTCAAGCCAGATATATATTTCATTTTATTTTAAGGACCATAATGAGTTATATTCATATCACGTGGAAGTTCAGTTTTTTCTGAATAAAATGATTCATATTGATATATGTTTGCAAAACTGAATTTAAAGCAGCACTTGATTTCGACAAAAGGAAGCCATAATAACTAGGATTTGAACTGAAGAATTCTGCTCAACCACCCAATCAAATGACATTCATTGAATACAATAATTACAAGATATTGAAGATGTGGGAGAAATGAAAATAAAAATATAAAGTATGATACACTTTTGGTGTGTGAAACTGTCTATGAACAGAAGTGTTTGTGGTTGAGTACACTGGCAATATCACAGGCATTATACCCGGGGGAATGAAGGTAAAATGTCTTTTTCTGGGTATGTCGGTAGTGAATAATTTAATCAAATCCTGATCACAAGTCACAAGATTTCTTGGCATCATTCATCTTAGACTTTTGTTTTTGAGAAAGAAATGGATGAATGGCAAACGGAGACAAAAAAAATAGAGGGCATCAACGACCTATATAGTGAGGACATAGAAGGAATGATTCATGATCATTTCTTTCAATACTGCATAAAATGAATGCATATTAATTGAACCCAGGCTTAAATTGAAAGGGAAGGGAGAAAATAGGTATATATAGATATATAATCACTTGTAATATTTGGTGGGCTATTATTAGGTTTTGACAATAAGATGCACTACAGGGTCCCCTCTTTCGTACTCTATTTCAAAACCATCCATTTTTTCGTGGTATTTTATATGACAAAAGTTCTCTACATATTCATCCATCTCTGTAAAAGGCTGTAGTTGAACTTAAAGTTTTTCCTTGCAACTCAATCATTTAGCTATAAGTTTTCCAAATCCAGTTTATGCTTATGTTAAAATGCCATAAAAAATGTTATAACTTTATAATTATTTTCATCTAATAAACCTTCCATTTATATTTAATTATTGTTACCTGTAGTTGTTCTTTAGTCTGCTTTATATTTCATTAGATCATATCATTATATTTTATTACTTTAATTTAACTATGCATGGAGCTTTTGGTTTAAATGGAGTAATAGCATCTTACAAAATTTGCACAATTTTATGCATGTCGTGAAAACATCTAATTTATATCTCAGGGTTACTTCTATGAGAGAAAGTATCAGCAAACTAAGAGGTTTTAGAACTGGGTTTCGGATTATCTTTTATTTTTTTTACTAAATTGATACAATTTAAGTTTTATATGTGTGGACATAAAGTTTTAATTAGACAATCTTAATTGCCACAATATATATCATAGAATATGTTGAGTGATATATATATAGGACAAAAAGTTGATAAAGCAGAATACGTCTATTTTTCAGCTACATTATCATGAAAGATCTTACAAAATTTTATCTTGAATGAGAAAAGGGGAAAAAAAGTTTTTGTCATGTGTCTCAAAGCTACTACAGGTAAAAAGCAAAGAGTTGAGTAAGTTAGTTGTGCATGAGGAGCAAGTTGGTTCCAACACCACAATAAACGTAAAAGAAAAAGTAAGTTATTGAGCAACTAGACCAGTTGAAACATATAATGGGATCTTTCTAAAATGTTGACAACATTGGAGACATGCTACAGGATTTGATAAGGTAGATAGATCATGCATGTATTAAACCAGCTTTATTAATCTAGGTTATTACTTTCATTAACAAGCTTTTCTTCAAACAGATTGAGTCGTAACAGTAATATATCTTGGGAGAATTTTTTTTCACATAAAAGTTTTAAATGTTAATTAATATCTCAAACTCTCCTTACGAATATGTGTACTGATTTCTGACACTGGATTAGGAAACACACACACACATACATATATATACTCTTAAGGAAAAATGGTTTAGGAGGCTGGTTCAAAACCTGCAAGTTAAACAGCTAGTTGTGTTTTCTTCTCGTGTTAGTGTGTTTTAGAAAATTTCTGTTTCTGCAGGTTCTTTCTATAGGTTTGGTGCTGTATTTGTCACTTTAATAATTTTGTTTTATATGCAGTATCTAATATTATAAAATCGTAAAAATATTTATAATTCAAAACCTAACATGCATGTTGAACTCTAGATTCAGCTCTGACGTAACTCTTATTTCCCAACAGTGATGTATTGCACATAAAAAATAACTTCAGAAGCCTATTTTAGATACTAAATATTTCCTTATTAAGACAACGATGATGATTTCATACGTGCATATAATTTTTTTTCTGTTGCATAACATCCAGATACACCTTCTCACATTTAATACATTTGGTGTTAAAAATTAAATTTTAAGTGTAACTTAATTTTATAAAATCATTTTTTTAAGTGAAAATTATTTTTATTTTTAATTAATATAACATTTCTTATACTTCTATCGCATCGATATATACTTTTTTTTTTATCAATACTAAATAACATATTAAATAAGAATTTTTGAGATATTTCAATCCTCCTCTTCTATAATTTAAAGAAGACATAAAAATAATAGAGTAAATAACACATTTTTCTTAAAAGTCTGTTAAAAAATACCTTACTTCTTTAAATTACACTAAACATAATAAGTTTCGTAAATCTTATTAAGATACATTTTTATATCATATTAAAAAACAGATTTAATTCAATCTTATAAATCTGATTATGTAGAATAACTTACTGTTGATCCTAAAATTTTTAAAACACATTGCTTTACATATTAGTAACAGGCATATTTGAGCCAAAAGATAAACATTTTTTTGTGTGTACTTAATTAACATAATGTTGGGTGCATGGGAAGAAACAGTGAGGATAATTTTACTGGAAGTACTTCTGAAAGCTAATGGTCAAAGTGCCATCTATGTAAATTCAATATTCTTAAACTAAAAAGCAAGATATCACATACATATAATCGTCACAAGATTGCACTTAAAGATATGTACTTAGAAGTGCAGATAGGAAGATGGAAGAGCTGAAATGAATTCAGGAATAAAGGTTCATGAACTGGAATTATTAGCAGAAATATGTTTTCTAATATGATGATGTGACATGACATTGACATATATTGTTTAACAATCAATAATTAACATCATAAAGTGATGCAATACCAACCTTGATAACCAATTTTATTGAAAATAAAATAGAGGAATTATTCTGGTGTGGAAACAATATTAGTTTATTTCTCGACAAAGGAACTATGCATGTAACTTAATCCATATCAATGATATGCCTGTGATGTGTATTTTCTTAATTGACAGGTTTAATGAACCATAGGAATTTATGTTATCCCATAGAAAAAATCTCATGTCAAACTTTCTCATCATATTACGAGTTGTGTCAATTTTTCTTTTATAAAAACAATAGATATATTATGGGATTGGAACTAGTTTAGAATTTAGATGTTTTTTTCCCCCACACACACACATACTAATATTCAATGTATTTTTATGATTTTTTTTATAAGAAATAGAAAACATAAAATTGGTTCACCAGATGCTTTTATAGTCGAAATTCCAATTTAAATCAATCAGGTGATATTATATGAAACTGACAAGATTTATTAGCATTTTTAACCAGTAAAAAAAATCAATGTTCTATATGTATCTTTGTTAATAGTTTAGTCATTCAAATTTTAAGCTGACATTTGGAAATTGTTTTTTTTCGTTTATTACTAACTGACTGAACAATTACAGAGAATATATAAAGAACAAGAAAGCATTTAAATTTAATTCTTATGAACTTCATTACCATTAATTTATAGTTATTGAAATAATTTCTGTATATGTATGTGAATTTAGTCTTAACGAACTATAATTATGAAAAATTAATGGAAAAAGTTGAATATTTAAAACATAATATGACTTTAAATTTTTTAATAATTAAATGTTATCCCTTTTGTTTTATTATACATTACTTTAGAATGATAGCATGTTGGATTAATTTAAAATATTATACATATGTTGGATTAAAGTGAAAATGACCTTCTTTAATTATATGATTCTTTAATAAACCTGTGGAGAAATCTGCACTGAACTGCTTTTATTTATAAAATCGTTGTTAATAATTTAGTATCTAATTAATTTAATTACGATTAATTGCATTGAATCTATATTAGGTTATTGTGCTTATCAAATTAGACTCTTATTAATTATACTATATTTTAACAATAGGTTGAGCTTAATAAAAGAAACTAGTTTGTTTTTATAAGATAATAACTAAAGTTTAAATTTTCATTGAGAAAATGAGCATGTTTAGTGAAATGTTTTTAACATAAATATCTCAGAAATACATGTAAAAAACTAAATAATCATACCATATCTTACTTTATATCTTCCATTAGCATTAATAAATTATACAAATACCTATCACCCATATTTAATATTTAATGTGAATTAACTACATCATTCTCCCTTGTACATGGGGTAGAATCATATATGTACTTAAATTTGTCAAGAAACTTAATTTTTTTCCAATTTTAAATTATATAAAATTTAAAGTTTACTCATTTTCAGTATTATGTTTTTAAGTTATCAATTAGCTATATAACATATTAAGTATGACTTTTAGAATAAATTTTACCAGAATTAATATTTTTTTAACCATATAGCAACCTATAATTAATTAGATGATGGTTTCAAGTTACTTTTATATTTTAATGTATTTCCATTAAATCCATTTATATGTTTTAAAAATTTATTATCTTATATAACTATTACTTGTTTTTCTATGTAATTAAATACTTAATATTTTTTAAAATCTATTATTATTTTCTTAATACGATATTGACAGGCTACCTAACCGTATTTGTATAAAAGAAAAGAAAATAAGGAGATTCCTTAAACAATAAGAATGTCGCATTTAATATACTTATTTTTATTTTTTTTATTCTATAATTTCTCACACATTCGACCCAAGGCTAAAAATCTATCTTGGTGTTTTTCAATGGATGATTCTTTCTGGTAGAACTGAAATGCATTATTGAGACTTTAATTTTTGTATCTTTGCAACATATTTAATATAAATGTTATTTAATTGCTTTAGTATATATTAAAAGGATTATTTATATTATGAAAAATATTTGTTAGGGAATACAACAAATATTTATTATGGGAAATCTATATATTACTAATGTGCAGTTTCTTATACTATCAATAACAAATTATTATGTATGATAAATCTGTTAATTTTTCAATAATTCTCTAAAAAATAAAAATAAAAATGATTTCTAGTTAATTGTCACATGCATAGTATATTAAACTAATATTAAGCACACAATAACCTTGTCTTTATATCTACACTTTATATAAGTTTTGTGAAACGACATGATATGAATTAATATGATAAAGTGATAGAAGAATCTGTCTTAGATGTAATTATAATGACAAAATTTTGGTGTATGATAAAAATCACAACTCTAATGTCAACAACGTGTTAAAGCAGTTTTATTACCACGATACCATGCATACTTTCTCAAGTCTCTTTATCAAGAAGCTATGTAAAACAAAATGATTGCTAAGTTTTAAAGGAAGCACAAATAAAACACACCAACCATAGAATATATTCAAATTTCAGCAGCAAACATATAGTTTATACAATGCTGTTATGAACTTATATCAGAATCTAAGTTTTTTTTTTTTTTTTCTTTTAAATAACTATGATAATAAGATTAAAACATATGATTTCATGTATATAATCAACTCGACTAGCATACCCTAGTGGGCAGAGGTAAGAGTGGCTTTATTTTTTGACAAAATTTAAATCATTAGTTTTTTTGTATAATTAAAATCAGAATTTCACTTCAGTATAATCTAAGTAGTAGAGGTTTATATTAAAAGTTAACCTAACTTGTCCAACAAAACATCAAGAATTGAAAAATAACACCAAAACCAAAAGGCCTCTACGAATTTAATCCAAATTATTATATAATTCTTTACTAAGAATAACCTTGCTAATAGAAATGTAATGAACACAAACCAGCTACAACTTGTGCGCAGTTTCTGTCATGCACATAAAGAATTTACAGTCTTTCACTGAACAAGAATGATGACAATTTAAGGATTAATTTGCACTAAAACATGATAAAAAGAATTCTATATATATCTGTGGAGTTTCTGAGGTTTTTGTTTCTACATTTTTTTGGATATTGCAGAAGTTATTACCGTTGCACCCACAACAACTGCAGGGTGAAGAAGAGGGTCGAACGACTATCAGAGGATTGCCGTATGGTGATAACCACCTACGAAGGTAGACACAATCACTCTCCTTGCGAGGACTCAAATTCATCGGAGCATGAATGCTTTACTTCATTCTAGAAGGTCAATGTCGTGGTTAGGTTATGATCATCTACGTGTATTTATCAACTTAATTAAGCCACTTTGATTCATATATATGTTGCCATGTACTTCTCACAGAGTTCAATGTTCTTCAAAGTTGAAATCTATGTATGTATACTTATTACAACTTTCCTTACATTTCTTTCTTCATATTTTTACTGTTTGGAGGGAACCAATAGCCCCGTAAAAAAATATTGCTTGGTTCATATTTACGGAACATTTTTTTGTCAATATATATAGATTTTTTTTATTATTATTCTTTACTTAGATAAGACAAATGTATGGTGTAGGGATGTCATAAACTTACTGTATCTTGATTTTTGCAGTACAGGTAACAGATATCATTTGAAGGATATAATACTGTTCATAGTAAAATAATAATAGATGAAACATTTAAGGAGAGAAAGCTTCGTCTAATTCCATACAAAATAGTATTATCCAAGAACTTGTCTTTTAAGATAATGTAACGACTTAAGTATGACATTAAACTTCTCAATCTTAATCCAAGAACTAATCGGCATTTGTTCCAACCGCATCTCATTTGTCTAACAATAAGAGTTTACTTTTCATGTCCCATTGTGAACAACTTTAAACTAAGCGTGTAAAGAGTATTGTTGGAATGCATGGTAATGTTGTTTCACACGAATTGTTCTATGTATCCGTTTATTGGAAGAAAAGGAATTTTTTTTTTATTTTTTTAATAGCGAAAAATAAATTAATAAAAGCACTTTAGAGATATTTCAACCTTATTACATTTATATAAATTATTCTCCAACAAAATACAAACTTAACTATCCGGCCTAATCCTTCAAAACAATTAACTAAAAGACTACATAATTACAATTCTCATATTATGAAGTAGAGAGTCATCCCTAACATACAGAAAAATACTGAATAACAAAGACTCCAATTGTATTATTAGTTGCCCACAAAGGGATAGAAAGCTACTAATAACTATACAAGATCTACCTTCTAATATTTTAGTTTGAATCTTCGTGTATCTTAATAACATTGTTTTTCTTTCCTTACGCCTTCAAGACCTCAACTACTATACTTTTATTCTTCATTCTCCAACTCCTCTTCCAGCTTAATCTCGAGATGTTTGCTACACTGAATATGTGTACCCGTAACAATTATTAGACGTACACCTAGCCTATCACCTCCATCATACTTTCCGCTAACTAATTGGTCAAATTTGGTGGTCACCAATACTGTATCTATGCCCACAATACCCTTCTCAACTTACCTAACAACCAAAACTAATACATAAAACCCAAACTAGGTAATACTACCTAGACAAAGAGCTGGGCATAAGTACCAATCTAGAAAAGAGTAATTCATACTTTGACATTTAAATTTAGTCCAGGATTAAGCTTTGAGCTGGGCTAATGATAATACTTCTTCATCGTTCACTATCTCGTTATTAAACACTATTCTATTTCTACGTACTTCAATATCCACACTATAGCAACCCATATTTCTAAATTGTATTATCATTACCTAAAGAAATTTGATATAATAATATAATTGCAGATTTCTTCGCCAATTTGTCTACTCCTTAGCTCTACATTTCTCATAACCACTCCTCTCAGTTGAGAAGATATTTTCGTTTCATGCACAAGTTTGGGCATTATCCCGAGTTTCAAGACCTTAAATTTGGGGGCTGAAATGTTTGAGTGGGCCTCATATGCATCAATTTCTTCAATAGACAGGAATTTATCAGTTTGATGCATGCCTTATTTGGACGCTAAAGGTTGCTCAGGCCAATTGTTACTCTCCCCATAATTTAAGACCGACTTCATGTATACTCAAATTCCAATTTTTCTTTTTTAAAATTGTATTTCGAATTTGTATTTTGTATTTGTATTACATGTAAAATTTACATAAAGTAAGCACATATACATTGATGTCATATTATGATAATGATTAGAATGTATTATGAAAATAAAGAGAATAACAAAGATGAACAAAAGACATGAGAATGAATATATGTTTTCAGTTTTTCTGTATTTTTTATTCAAAATAAAGAACTGAATATATACAATTACTGTACCCATTCTAGGTATAGTTAAATAAAGAAAACAAAATAAAATTATTACAATCTGATAATGTCATAAAAACAAATAAACAGAATTGATGATAATTTGATTCTACCATAAAGACAAAATCAAATAATTAGTTTCTTTTTAGAAGTCTTGTATCAATATCTTCTGAAAGAATGATTAAAAGTTGTGGTACACTATATTTTCTAATTTTAAAATGGAAATTTAATTACATATAAAAACTATTTAAGAACTATATATATGTTGTATCTTCCTATAATACGTGGATGTTTAATGTAAGTGGCTCTCTCATTCGTGACATTAGAGGATAACTGTCGTAACTATAGATTTCTATCACTATAGATTTCTCATTCATGAGATTAAAGGATAACTGTAATCATTATAGATTTCAATTACTATAAATTTCATCTAATGTTAAAGTGAGCATGCACGTATACACTCAATCACGCACAGGATGACGACATCCTCACAATATACTCTGCATTTCATTAAAAACTCACTTATGTATTAATTAAAATTTTCCTTATCATAATGTGAAAACTACGACATTGTCTTTCGACAACTGATTTTCCTTCTATATTCTTTAGATTGTCCTTCAATGTAGATATTTCATGCTTCATTTCTTCAATGTCAATCTTAAGCTAGTTCTTTTTCAACAGTTTTATCAACCTATTTAAAATAATCACACCCTATGTACCTACATGTATAGAGAAGTCGATTTTGATTTACTTCCGTCACACTGTATTTAATTTCTTTCAGTCTTCTACAGTAATACTATCTACTACTCTAGAAAAAGTTCATACTCTTTTTGTGTAAGAAATTTTATCATACACCTTACAACAAAAAAAAAAAAAAAACTCTCAAATTGCAAAATAAAACTGCATACATTATTTTTCGTTCATGAAATTAAAACAACAATAATCATACACACCCCACACCTACAATCCAAAACAATGCCAAACAACAAACCACACACAACACATGAATTAAGATAAAGAGAACAAAACAACATAATACAAAAATGACCTATAATACCTGTACCTTCTAGTCAATGAGTTTGAAATGGAAAATTCTTACAGAGCTGCAAGAGACGTTATACCCCCATTTTTTGGGACAACGTTTAATGAAGATAGAATTATTTGTGTAATAAAGAAGATAGAGTTATTTGTGTAATAAAACTTACTTTCCAAATCACAATTTTTGGGACAATAAAGAAGATAGTTATTTGTGTAATAAAACTTACTTTCCAGATCACATACCTATAGTTGCTGACATAGTCAAGTAGATGCAAAAGGTTTGTATGTAGAAATTATAACAATTAGATATTTTTTTTGCAAGAAAAAATAAGAGCTATAGAATACAGTTGAGGTAAACCTCAAGAAGGTCAGTGAACGGGTGACCTCATTTTATAATTAATTTTCTTTATATGCACGGGTGACCTCATTCTATAATTAATTTTCTTTATATTTTTCAAAAAAATAGAAAGAAATAAAACACCGGTCTGATTTTGTTAAGAAACTGAATTGCCCACTTAACCAACTAACCCGAGTCATTAAATATCATCCCAACTAGTCCAAATTTCGATACATAACTCACGAGTCTAAGTAAATCTCAGTACATAGGAAAAGAAATATAGATTTGGAACTGTAAGATATCATTGAAATTAGCTGAGTGGTTTGAATAGAACACCAACCACAACAAGACCATGAAAAACCACCGCTGCCCATACTGAAGATGAAAAAATAAGCATAAAATAGAAACAGGGTACTTTTGGCCTAACGTAATAGTTAAGGCGCTACTCATCAAGTCAAACAAATGCGGTATATTAATTCCTCCACAAACAAGGCCCAGGCAGAATCTACCTGCCAAGGTACACCTGCCTGAATTACAATACTGCAAGCTATATTTGCCAATTAATGGACACTGATGAAATATATAGGCAAACCACAATTCATTACAATCTAATCTTTCATGTACCAAGCAAACCTACATTTCAGACTCTCCTTACAGTTTGTTCGTCCCACCCACAATATCTTCCTCCCACTAGATTAAAATCTTAACTGCTGCCTCTAGAACCTTGATGATATCATACTTAGGCTCGCCTCAGTCTTGCTCAGATGTTAGAAGGTTAAATGCCGAATTGGAAGGAATGAAAATTACAAGAGTAGCATCACATCAAATACAACCTTCTGGCTAAAACTCGTAGACTCGAAGTAAGCACTGATAACTATCGTGTGAGAAGTTTGTATGAAGGAATATCTTCAAGCCGCATTATGTCTTCAAGCAGAAGCTCTTTCTCCAGCTGACGGCGTGTAGATTTCATTACTGTCTGTTATAACATAAGTAACATGTTGATAATCACTAGCAATCCTAAGAAACATACATACTTCAGTTAAATTTGCTAACGCCATACATTTCCTTATCTATGCAGAATAAATTCATGATAAAGAATACATACGTTAAAATCCATATATGATGCACGCATAGAAAGCCATTGTTGATCCATCATCTTGAATGTAATGCAATATAGGAGATCAAAAGCTGATTCATTTTCTGTCATACAAGAGTAAAAAAATTAATTTATTAACTTTGAGAGTGAAACTAACATAAAAAGAAGACCACCGCTACAAACACAAGTAATTTTTTCAAGCAATGTCATTTGCAGGAAAGATTTTTCATGAAACTATCACAAATTATTGTGCGAGAGAAAAATGTTAAAAAAGAAAAGTGAGAGGTAGTGGAAGAAACATGTTCCTTAAAAAAAAGCCTTCATAAATCGAATGTATCAATAGTTTGTTTGGAAGAGCTTTTCCAAAAGCCCCTCTAGGAAAGAAAAAAAAAATGAATTTTAACTACTCCCTAAGGTTTAGCTAATTCATAAGTTAAAATAAAAATTTAAAGAAGTTATAAGAAAGTTTCTATAAATTAACTATGCATATGATAATTTTAGCTTAAGAAGAAACTAATTTTAATTTTTCTTTTTATTTTTTTTCTAATAGCCCAACAATTTTTGTAACATTTTGCATTTTGTTATTCTTAAGTTCCACCTCCCGCTTCCCATCTAAACTGAAAAAAAAAAAAAAGTACGAGTAAAAATTACAGACTAACGAGAGCAAACATAAAGACTACCTGCAAGAAATTTTAGGAAAGTTGCTCCTACCAGGGTCCGAGGTTTTACTGTCAAGTAAAACAACATTAGTAACAGAAAACCTATTAATCAAATTCAATTCATTACTTGTGAAAGACAGCTATGATGCAATAGTCTCCATCAAGAAACATGTAGTTTCCTGATATCTCGCATCAGAAAATATAATTAAAATATTATAATCAATAAAAAGCCATATTCGCATGTCCAAAACAATTTATTTAAATCCAACGACATGGATATAATACCAAAAACTAAATGAAAATGTTTCAAAGTGAAGAGTGGATGTATAAGGTTGGCCTGTCATTTGGATTGAAATGACCAACTTCTTCCATTCTTTCAAATAAAGTAAAAACATTATGCTCTTGGGATAAGGAAAAAGGCCCATGGACACATCGAATCTAATCCCTCATATACAGTGTGGCAGTGTCCATCACTCAGATAATGACCAGTGTAACTAGCCATACTGAAGTATACAATAATAATTGGTAAAATATCCGAAGCACTCTATGAAAGCATATAACATTCAAAGGATTATTCACAAGACCGGAAAGCAGAAACTATTGTGCCACTATACGTATAGGTATCCATTTTTCATCCCTTTATACATGAAATATGCTGAGACTAGAAAACTACAGTAAAAGGAGAAGTAAAAGAACCTGCTTCAAGATCAAGCATCTGAATAAGCATGAACGTAATGTTAACGCCAGCAACAGCAAATGGGTATTCCCACACTGACCGATCTCCTTCCTGCTTCAGTAAAAGATCCAGAAAGGATTTCTACAAAAAAAAAAAAAAAAAAATTTCAAGCTTTAGGATAAAGTTATACGAATAGCAAAGATTGATTTAAACCTAAACAGTACTCGGACGAGTGCACCAAGACAAAATTAACAAGACAAACGGGGTAGGAATAAGAGTCTAAAAGAAATGAAAAATGTGCCTGGCAAAACCTGAAAGATTGGGTAGACATGTCTGATGCATAACATTCCTAAAACAAAAAATTGGGAACCATTCATAACAAATGAAACCTGTAGTCTATGCTTATTCAACACCAAGAAAGTAATATATGCAAGGAAGCCAGGGATAAGTGCATAAAAAAGAGGACACCATATCTTAGAAAATTATCACCAAATATTATCCGCATTTAAGGCATATATTATCACAATTAACAAAATGTATTAAGCCCACACTGTTTAGACTGGTAAAGATTTACAACATCTAGCAAACAGTGAATAACGAAAAAAAAAAAAAATATATATATATATATATATATTGTGAAGTTCCATGGCTTTATATTTTACATGAATCTGATGGGGCTGGTGTACTTTGACAGAGAGAGATCATTGCAAAAGAAAAACAAAATCAATAATTATCATTCTCTTCTCATTGATAACTCAACCTAAAATTTCATACCTATATGTAAAACATAAAGCAAAAGAACAAATTAATATGGCCAAAATTTTCTATAATGGAGGAAGGAATTCCAAAATCAGAACATGAGAATTTTATCCCTGTCTGCAGGAAGGCAAATCATATTCTTTCTTAGTTGCTGAACAGGCTGTTGAAGCCACTAGCTAACGCCCACCTAGGTCAGCAAATATTTTGGCTAAAATTGTTGCCTATTAGTTTCTTTCTTCCCCCATATCAACTATCTGATAAAGCGTGCAAAAAACAAGAAGTCCCTTTTGGAAGAAATAGATGGCAATTCCTCAGTTTCAAATTCAAAAGGAGAAGTACTAATTCTTCGAACAGATAAAATCCTAGAACAAAATATTTATCCACAGAAGTCCTATTTACAATTGCAAACAAAAATAACATTTCCTTAGGGTGAATCCTAATATGATTTCTTTGTTAATCCCTTCAGACAATCAAATAGCTTTTATATATAACAACCTAAATCTAGACATTGATTTTGGACAAAGTAAAAAATGACTTCAAAATATTTTTTACAAAACCAAAAAGTGTGAACAAAACTAGAAAAAAGACCTTATAAATAAATAGAAAGGGATCATACCGGGAACTTCCGAGCAAAAAACAATAAATTCTCCAATGATATGAAACCACCACCCCTACCAAAATATACACAAACAGAAATCATAAGCAACAAGTAGATAAAGTGAAGACAGTATATGGCATTGAGATAAAAACAAGAGGAATAATATCTACCTAAAATCGGTTGATGGATCCTTGCCTTGCCAGCCCATGTCCTTCCACTGCTCTGAGATCAGGCCCCGAAGTTCTTCTTCAGGAAATGCAGCATTCCATAAAGCTCTTAGAGCATCCTAAGAGAAAGCATAAAAAAATCTAAATTATATTCTTAAGAGATAAAATATTGAACACATGGTAAGACAAAAGAAGCACATAAAGTTATGTGCAGGTGGCTTAAAGTATTGGAGAACTTCATAGTTATTAACACATCACTCACAGTGATTTGAAAAATATCAGTAGAAGATATACCTGGTGTTCAGGAATAGAACTATCGTATGGAATGTCTATTCGACTCTGTAACCTCAGCAAGCACTCCTCCTGAGAATTCAAGATTCAGCACACAGAATTTGTCATGCCATGCATAATTATAAATAATATTTAATAGAAAAAAGAATTGTAGAGTGGCATATTATTTTCATCTCAGAAGGTATAAATCACAAGCAAACATTATAAAATAAGCAAAAATCAAATCATGTGAAACACGGGAGTCAAATTAGCTGTTACAAATGCAGAGCAACCTATATATTATATGTAACTACGTTCATTTTTTTTACAAAAAGAGTGAATTTTCCAGAAACAAGAGAAAAATAAAACACAGCCCAAAATACGATAGAATTTTATTGCATTGTTTTATTATTTGGTAAAATGGAAGATGTTTCTATACAAATTTATAGCTCAATATGTTTCTAAGAAGAAAAGGCTTTGCTTGCTGTTGTAAGTAGTTTAGAAGAAGCTTATCTAATTAAAAGACGAGAATGATGAAGCATCTCATCAACAAAGTCACATTATAAAATTTCATTTGTTTATTTATTGCAGTGTCCAAGAGAAAAGTTAAATCACGAAAACCATTACCTGGGCTGGTGTTAAATCAAAAGAGGGTCGAGCATCACTTTCTCTTCTCTGTGCACAGACACAGGACAAACCTCTACCAAGCCATGCTGTTGATCCTGTCACAAACTCAGCTGTAACAAAATAAAATTGCCCATAAATGTAGATTGAGCTTCGAATTTTTGATTCGCAAATTTATAGTCATTTGATCGACAGAAATCAATCATGTATTCCGAGTAATTAGTTACCCTTACTAGTACACCACTTTTATTCAGCCCAGTTTCGAAAACCACACAGCTTATTCTAACGACAAAAAAAAAAAAAAAATAGTTTATTTCTTCTCTGTTTCCCTTTCTATCACTTTTCCAACCAACGTATCACTTTATAAATATTTTGTTTTCTATAGCCATATTATTGCCAAAGCTTAGGACAACGGAAACGGACAACGCCAAGCAACCAAATATAACCACAGGAAAGAGTGAGTTTGCTTTAATCATTATGCTAGCCACTTGCTCAGTTTTAATCATACTGCCACCCACCAGCTTGCTTTATTCACCATTCCCCGCTATTTCTGCACCTAAACAGTGGAACTCAGCTTCACACTAAGATGAAAAGAGATACAACAGTATCTGCATTTTCCAGTATACATAAACAAGCACCAAGGCATTTCACGAATGCTAGATCTAAGAGATAACCCCATCACGGATAGAAACTATAAATTAAGCACAGCAAGCAGCTTTTAAAACTAAGATTAACTAACAGTAACACCCTCCGTAGTAAACTGAGGTAGCTCCATAGAGATCTCTACCAAGCTTAACTCAGTCTCAACCCAATCAAAATAAAAATAATAATAATAATAATAATTAAAAAGCAGTAGTAGCTGTAGGAATTACGAATTCAGTAATTCACCCACCAACGCAATTTTGAATATCCGCAAACATCACGCAAGTGAAAAACCTGAGTTCAATCTCGATTCAAAGACTATTGCGAGTGTAACAAAACAAAAAACAAAAAAAGGAATCAGAAGTTGAAAGTCGCGAAAATCACGAGAGAAGTTTACCAGAAGTTGAATGGCACGTGTTGCCTCGATCAAGACCCTGCGAAATCCTCCTCACAGCTACGAAGGAACCACCTCTATCGTCCATTCCTCTCACCTCCCCCTCTTGTTATCCCCGTTACTGCAGCAACGGTATATTCATAGCGAGAACTATACCGAGAACGCTCCGTTCCCCGGGAACCCCCACTTTCCCGGAAAATTGCGCAGTGCAGAATTCCGTTCGTGGCGGAAATTCCAGGGAGCTGAAATGCGGAAGCCGGAACAGAGCAAGAAGCAATTGGAGGCCGCGGGAAAGATCGAAGCAGTGGTTGCGGTTGGGGATTTTGCCGGGAAACAAACGGAAAAGGAAAGAAAAGGAAGTGAGGGAAAGTGGAGAGTGAGAAAGAAAGAGAAAAGAATCTTGAAGAGAATATGGAAGAGTTGTGGTTATGGAGAAAGAGGTTTTTGCAAGATCTGAGAGTAGAGAAGAGAGTTACGATATTGAAACACAATAGAGAAGAGAGAATCAGTTCAGTTGTTTTGTTTCTTTTCTCTTCTCTCTCCAAAATGCACGTTTTAACCCTTCCTTCAGCTTCACCTGTTTCACGCTTTTACTTATGCCGCTTTTTATTTATTTTATTATTTTCGTATAGTTTTTTTTTGTTAGAAATAAAATATTATAGGTTAATATTCGTGAATAATATTAGAAAAATATTCTTTAAAATTTTGTTATTGAATAAAAGACTAGTTAAATCTAAATATGTTAGAAAGCATACTGTAGTGGGTGTTCGAAACCAAATTAGGTGGAGAAGAAACGCATTTTATAATGTAATGTTATACGTTGCAACTTTTGTGACAGATAGGATTCCAAACAAACGCAATATAATTCTAACATGAAATTGTGAGTTGAAAGTCTTCTCTTACTCTCATCCATGACCATTAATTAAATTATTTTAATTAGTTTATTCTTCAAACTGGCTAATTGAAGGTTAACAATAATATATAAATAAAGCTAAGTGATCCTAATCCAATTAATTTGGTCCTAATTAGTTTGGTTTTGAGGGTACTTAGACCATTCCTACATAAATCATAAAAAGCTTAGAGTCACGTCAATTTCTCAAACCGAACCTTTTATTACTTCCAAGAAGAAAATCACGTGGGTACGTGAGGTTTGATGAACTCCCTTGTTCGAGAATTTAAAAATAACGAAGGGAGAAACATTAACACAGAAAATATTCTCATCTTTTCTTTTTTTTTTAAGAATTAAATTATATTTCCTCCAAATTAGTGATAACACAGGAAGAAAACATAAACATAATGAAACTTGATTCATTTGTTTAATAGTCTTACAAGTGGGAGAAAAAAATTGTTTTCTCTGTCTTCGGACTCATCCTCTCTTGTTCTAATTCACTCAATGCTCAATGAATAGAAGAACCTACAGCATACACAGTCTTAGGTTATTCGTTTGATTGAGGGTTTTTGATTTTTACAAAATTCTGAGTATAAGTACCGTGAAAATACTAAATATTAAGCATTGTTATTTGGATTTCTAATGAGCGTTCAGTAAGTAGCAGAGAAAAAAAAAGGACTAATACATGTTCTCTTTTGGTGGAAGATTATAAAATGTTTTTATAAATAAAATCTAAAAGGAGTTAAAAATGTTGGGAGTAACAATGATATATCATATAGTCGACCTTTGCATCCAACGAAATATGATAATTAAATTATAGATGTTTAGTCATTACTTTCGTCCTTTAATTGTATAGAATATTATTTCTTAATTTTTTTGTTATAAACTAATTAATTTGATGTGGTTTACCCAAAACCATATATATAAAAACTATTTTGTGCACTAAAACTTACATAAACCATATACTACCCTATTTATTAGGTATATTTGTCACATAAATAGTATTTACAAACCTTATATTAATATAAAATTGATAACAGTCAAAATCATTTAATATATACATTTTAAATAAATAGAAACAATTCTTCTAGTTTTTATAATTTTTCACACAAATAATTAATATAGTATATTTTTATAATTTTTCACACAAATAATTAATATAGTATAGAGACATAATTTGAATTAGTATGATTAAGAAGCTGAACACACAGAACTAGTTAATATACTAAATTCAATATTAAATTGTTCTCACACGATCCAAGTTTAAGACATTATTTTAATTTTAAGTTCTGTTGTTAACTTGTTACATAATCTTGGAAGATCAACATTAAATAGGTACAAAATTAAGGTGGAATTGAAATTCGGTCTCTCAATAATTTTATGTTCTCAATAATATATAAAAATCTTCAATTTGAAGGTTGGTTGGTGATCTCAAAATCTTTTTTCCTAAGAGAGAATATATATCTAGTGGGGTTATATAACTCAATTAGAAAGATATTAATAACTGTAAGTAATTTTTTGTGCCAAGTAAGATTTAAAAATCAAACAAATGTAAAGATATCAATTTGTGTTTCGACCAAATATAGTGAAATCATTGATGAAAATTTGAAAATTGCACGACACCAAATTGAAAAGCTTAAATTGAAAAGCTTAAAAGCTAAAAAAGTTTATAATATTAGCCAGATTGAGGTTTTTTTTGTTGAAGGTGCTAAAACTTAGTGAGAGCATTAGACAGCATCATGTGTGTGTAAGCTGGGGTCGACCATAATGCTCTCCAAGTTTTTGAAAACACAAGTCACATTCACATGGGGTGTTGCCAAACATGGCCCGGCCATCATGGAAGCTCGTTTGAAAAAGTGTTTGATGTGTGTACAAAACTTTCACCTTTACCAACATTATACTTCTATGTATATTCACCACTATTCTACACTCATTTTTACCTCAAAAACTCTTTTAGTTCATGCTAAACTCAAATAAAAGCTAAACATAAGAATCAATGCACACGCACTAAGGATTCTTCGTTATCATTCAATATCAAAATCTTTTTTTATATACTAATTAGACACAATTAGATTCCATTTTTGAGATATTGAACCTTTAAGTACAAGGACATGGAGAAATCATTGTCCGTTTCAAGATAGGTTTCTCAGAACCCATAGATTGCTATTAGAAAAGTAGATTTTATCAGAATATATTTGACAAATTATTATTACAAAGTTTCTTCTCTTCATACGTGCCTTTAGATTCGGCAATTATAGTAAAGTTGTTATGCTTTACAAGTGTTTTCCTTTGTTTAAGAATTTTACGGCAAAAGATTAGAAAAGAAAGAGTGTTTATTAAACAAAATGGGTGTGCATATTTGAAGAAGTTGGTCCACGAGCATGCATCTTCCGAGCCTCCAAAAAAGTTGTAGCCACTTTACGTGCGGGCAAATTTAACACGCAAGTACTCACTTTTTTTAGGTGCTTCACTTTTCCAAGACTAACCAGCATGCATGCTCTATCAATCTTTTCTGGTTTCTTTCATGTTATCATTTTCCTAAACAAAACATCTAAGGTCATAACCCAATAATATATCCCTCATCAGTTTACATTCACATACGTAAAAGTTTATGTTTAATTCATTCATATTTAAGTGATTATTAGGATATGAACATTAGTCAAAGAGTACAGCCGTTAACACCATACCTTATTTTCTTTTATTAAATAATATTTAATTTAATAGTTGGGTTTTCTTAAAAGAATTATCTATTGAAAAAGACAAGTGCATTGGTTTAACACATGTAATATTCGCACTTGATCAACCCTAAGTTCGATTAACCCACTATTCAAGAATAAGAGATATTCAGTAACTAACTAGTGTAATACTCAAATAACTCGGTAATGGGTTATTACATAACACAGGCTCACTAATAATCGAATTAATTATTCACTATTTATATATAAGTCATGTAACCAATTATCTTACTTAGATTTAACATATCACAAATACTACTTCATTCTTTAAGAACCACTTCATTCTTTAAGAAGTAACTAATTCATAATTCTTTGAACTTTATACTTGATGATTTTTTAATCATCTATTCACTCACTTTAGTGTCTTCAAACTTAGATTTCACTTTCTTAAAATGATAAGTTCAACACTGTTAATTTCTAGAGTTTTTGTCTATTAAGTCAAAAGTAGGGTGTTAATAAAGCATGGAAAGGGATGTGGGTGACTATTGTTTCAGAAATATGGAATCATAGAAATAAGGTGGTATTTAAAGGTGGGCTAGATGTTGAGAAAATTTTTAGTCTTACTCAACTAAAGAGTTGGCTTTGGATTAAGTTTAAGTTGAAGAGAACCACTCTTACTTACTCAGATTAGCACTTATCTCGAGTGATGTGCATACTTTCTCTGGCCTAGCATTTCATGTTGCAAAGTGGGATTTGTAATTGGTAGTTTAGGACTGGCCAGGTTCAGCAGGGTATAGTGGTAAGGGTGATGCGACCTTGCTCAATAACCCAGATGTTATAATTTCGTAGGGAGTATTTTGTTCATGTTATTCTCAGCTGGTTTAGTTTCTTATGTGATTTGTATTTGTTTCTGTCTCCTCATGTTTTTTTGTGTTCTCAAGAGAAGTATATAAGTATGTCTAGAAAGGTGTTTAGGTCTTTTAGCACTTAGTTTTTGATTCAGTATTGTGTATAAGGGTTGGAAGATTCCTGAAATGCTTCCTTTTATTCATTTATTTTTTATTATTAAAAAAAATAAAAATAAATTCAACACAACTCATACTCAAAATAACATAGACTCAAAACAACACTTATGGTTGTTAATCCAAATCACAAATTCTAAACACTTTAGTAATGGCGTTTTTTTTTAAAAAAAAAAAAAACATATGTTCAAATAACTATTGTTATGGTCTAGAGTTCTCAAATAAAAATAAGAGAAGGATACTGATTTTGTTTTGGATGCTTGCATTGCAGTCTACGTGAACACATTTTTCTTGCTCCATACTCGTATGTCGTCTTGCCCGTGTAGTAAAGTATGATATAGGCCTGCACACCAAAATTTAGAAAGTTGGAATTTTCTTTTTCAAAATATAGTAAAATTGGGATAATCAACATCCATTTCTCATTCAAATAAAAAAAAATAAAAAGGTATTAACCTTTTTTAATGCTTGAAGTATACGTGAGTCGTGAGCACATCGATCTTTTTCTTGCATACTCCTATGTCTTCTTGCTTGTGTGGCGTAAAGTATATAGGCCGGCACCACTACATTTCAAAAATTATATATATTATATAAACCCTGCGCTTTTATGATTAAAAGAAATGTTGAATCAAAGCTCTTGGGACCATTACCATCTTCCAAAAGCTCACTTGTTATGATTGTAACTGAATGCTTATTCTGATGATCCATGGAGTTTCCAAAGGGGTGTATATGGGATATTATCAATTGTTTTCTCTTGAGAGCTCATATATGTATATATCATATAATTATAACCACGTCATATTTGTTTGAGTTGTTATAATGATGTTATGGCAGGAGAAAAATTCTGATTACAATTTCATAATGCTTGTAATTTGCAATGTGTGGTACTTTTCTATTTGGAGTTTACTATATTATTATCGTGCTCCTTTAAACCATTATTTGTTGTTGATAAATGGTGTTTTATTTCTAGAATTATAAATCTTTGAAAATTGAAGGTTTATATATTTGGATACATATATATTACTGGAAAAAGGAACCCATTTTAAAGATTCTTTTTATTTAAATCAAAATAGTTGGCAAACATAATGAGAAGATTTTTAGGTTGTAGGCAATTTTTCTCCTAAAATATTACGTATATGATAGTAACAAAGCTATAAGGTATAAGTTATTTGTAGATGCTTGTTGAAAAAATTTAAAGAGAAAATTTTTATAAATAAGACAAAAGTCAATCTATATAAGAGAATGACGTCACCTTCAACCTAAAATCTTAAATTATTATATTTCTGATCTTCTTTTTTATATATTGTTCAATTTTCTCATTTCTGTATAATATGAAACTTAGACTCATATTTAAATACTTAACAATATTCAATAAGATACTGGTATAGTCATTCATCGTTATTAACACAAAAAAATATTTATATTAAATAGCGTTGACTATAATAAGATCATAAAATTGAATCGGTTGATTGGGTTTGACCTTGATGATTACAAATGTAAGGAAAATTTATAATTAGAGAAATAATTTGTATTCTTGCTCATGTTGCAAACTTTGCTTGCGTCAAAATTTTGTTTAGATAGATAATTGGAATTGCGTCAAAACTTTGCTCACTAACAATAGACTATTGTATTTTTTGTGGACATAATTATAATCCTTAGTATAAAGGTTATTGATCAATGACTAATTACTTGTAATTTATAATTAATCTCCAAATAACTTTTTGATTAGCGACAAGGCAACTTTTTGGGTCATGGAAAAGATTAATGAATAATATATACGACGATGTCACACACCACCACCGCAATGACCACAAGCTTCTATGAGTTGTCAAATATTAATAATTTTGAATATGAAAGGAAGAACATAAATTAATAACTTCCATTAAAACTTCTACACTTTGGTCGCTTTCACTCATCTCACTGATCTATTTGTTCAACTACAATACTCTCCCAATAAAGTTCTATACTATACAAGGGTCAAACCCAAGTCATCATATATATAAACAATGTTAAAAAAAATTCATTATTTATACTAAATGCATACAAAATCATAATTTTCTTCAATGTTCTGTTGGTTAGTAAATCACTTCGAATATTTTGAAAAAATAATTGCAAATTATTTTGTAAAATAGATTAATTCAAATACAAAATTAATATGAAAGTGTCATATATATACATTTTCTAAACTATCGCCTTGTTTGTTTCTATTAAAAGTGAAGGGACGAGGAGAAATGGATGGAATATTCATCTTGGAACAGATGAAATGTATGAAAATGTTCAAAACTTATTAAAATATTTGTTGTTTGTGAAAAAAAAAGGAAATTTGTCTTTGAAGTAACATAAGTAAAATTTTATTAATATTTATATTCATTTTAAAGGTCTAATTAATTGAGTATGACCATTATAATTGATTATAAATATTTTTAGTTTTTCTATTATAATAATAATAATATGTAATTTAAAATAATAAATAAAATTATTAAAAAACAAATAAAATTATTTTTTCAATTAAACAAAATTTTTCTCATTATTTTTTTTATCTATTTCTCTCTTTTTCTTTCTTTATCTCTCAACCAAAGAAGCATAAGTGTCCAAAAAAATATTATTTTATCTCACTTCTAGGCATGGCAATTAAGTCGTATCAGTGAATATCTGCGGACCCAATTTTAAGAAAAAAAAAAACATTTTTACCTTGTTTAAATTTTTCCATTTATAAAAGTAGGGTGAGAGATGTAAAACAATTTCCCATACTTATCCACACAATATTAAAGTTAAATTCTATTTTCATTCTTTCATATTTGTAATTATTGTTAATAATATAAACTAATATTTCATTAGTTAAATAATTCAAAATAATAACAATAATAACAACAACAATAATAATTTAAAATAATATATTTAACTAAAAAGTATTTAATTTAATTCTTGAAGTTTTTATTTTCAAATCTTCGGCATAAATCTCCTTAACTAATTCTCTAAATTTGAGCCTTTTATGTATAAAAATCTGATTAGGAAATTGACTTTCATTACAATGTAAATGCTTTCTCTCGGCCTAAAAGGGTTTTCCCTAAAGGAAATACCTATTAGCTATGTTCTTAAATAATATAAAGCATGTTAGAGTGAGAATGAACAGTGTTTGGAAGAAACAATATCTAGTCCTTATCCTATTTTGATTGCAAGAAAATTATATATAGCTTAATAAAAACTAAAAGGCATAAAGTTGTCATATATAAAAAATGTTGCACTTTTAGTTCTTATGAAAAAAGTGAATTTATGCATGGGGACCATTTCTTTTGGAAAACAATTGTTTAATGTTTATTAATGAATAATGTTTCTTTATGGCGTTGGTCGATCGTAAGGGTTAAGCATAGCAGATAGTGGGACACGTTAGAAGCCTCCTCGTTCATGGAATAAGCTTTTAGAATATAATTTAATAAGAATATTAGGTACAGAAAGTGATGTTTCATTCAAAAAAAAAAAAAAAAAAAAACTTTTTTTTTTT
>Ga0209700_103498_pt1 | contig 29999 bp, 18 predicted proteins | sample SiratroredBW_FD_187528 | JGI IMG/M metagenome (GOLD analysis project Ga0209700, IMG submission 187528) | Root nodule microbial communities of legume samples collected from California, USA - Siratro red BW (SPAdes) (version 2) | ecosystem: Host-associated > Plants > Roots > Nodule | place: USA...
TTTTTTTTTTTTTTTTTTGTCCATTTTCTGACACTAAGAAATCTCTATTTTTGTTTCTCTCAACTCATCCCTCAACTCTTCTCCTTCATTATCCCTTAAATTGGCTTGAATACTTAAAGAATGAGTAGGACCACTCATCTTTTGTTTGAAAAGATTTTCACAAAGATTTTAACTAGAGAATGTAAGTGAAAAGAGTGAGTGACAAAGGATTTCGCAAATACAATTTTTTTAAAATATTTTGTTGAAGTTCTTAAAAAAATAAAAATGAAAGTATTTTGACTAGACTCTTAGGAAAGAGAGGTGCGTCACTTGGACAACTTAAGTCCCAAGTCTTTCCTAACCAGTGTTTTCCCTAGTCCTCTTTCACAACACCTCTAAGTAGAAAACTTCAAAAGAATGCATTAGTGGAAAAAAGGGAGTTTACGACAGAATACGACGTCGGTTAAAAGGGAACCGTTGTAAACAAAAATACGGTGCAATTTTGTAAATAAATGAAAATATATTACACGGTTAAGGGGTAACCGATATAATAAGATCAATTGCTAGATACAATTGATGTAGAAAATAGCCTAGGAAAATTTCACTAAAAAAATTTGAAAAGACAAGTATGCACGTCACTTATTACATTGGTTGTTGCTCCAATCGATGTAATAAAGTGATTTTCTACATCGGTTGTGAACTTCAATCGATGTAGAAAGTGGTGTTGCATGCTAGAATTAAAAAACACATTTTGGCGCAAACTTATTACATGGTTGTTTTAACAACCGATGTAATAGATGCATTTTTTAACTTATCATTTTCACTACTTTTGTTGTTTGTCTTTCTCTTCCGCCCCTTAAATTTCTGGTGCTTGCTTGTTGTAGTGCTTACGCTCTTTGTTCCTTACGTGCTCATTGTTTTTAGCCTCATTTGGTTCCTTCGTTGGTAGTTTTTTTTCTTTCACATTTTTGACGTGTGTGGTTTGTTTAACTTGTTTTTACATTGACGTTGTAGGTTATTAAGGTCTCATAGCAGTGACATTACTCAATGCGTGAGTGTGAATGCCTGGTTCTAGCTTTTCCCCCTTTGCCGTTTCTCTTTGCACAAGTTAGCATTTTTGTAAAATTCATTAAAAATAGTTAGAAATTTGTTTTTTATCCAATTCTTTTAGCAGCAACTTCTTTTAGTATACATTTAATACTAGAGTCCTTTGGATTGTATAGATTTACCATAAATTTTGAGTTGTCAAAATTTAGGGTGAAAAAACTTCAAATGCACATAACTTTTCATAAAGAGCTCGGATTTAGATGCTCTAAAAATAAAAGTTGCTCGAAATGGGATAATGAATGCCCTAGCCAACATCTGAAAGGGGTTGGGATTCCAGATTTTCCAAAAATTCTATCATTTACTATTTTTTTGTCTTTTAATATTTTTAGTTATTTTTTATATTTTAGTGTTTTATTTCGCATATCTATACTTGTAAAAGAAATTTAAAAATTTTGTGGTGTTTTCTTGTAATGATTAAAAAATATATCAATCCATTAATTAAAAAAAAAAGATGTAAAATAAGGTTCAGACCGAGTTCAAGAGGAGGGTGAATTGAACTTTCAAAATCTTTTCGCAAATATGAATTGTTCTTGAAATAGAGAATGAAAATTCTTGATTCAATCAATCAACTCGTTTAATTCTGTATTGTCCAGTAAACAATCAATTATGCACAGTGGAAATTGTTAGAGATAAACCCAGAAAACTGTTTTCAGTATAGAGATGTGTTAATCCATAATCAAGATGATTAACCACAGTCCAGTAGATTAGAAATAACCCAAAAGCACAGTTGATTTAGATATATTTAAACAGATTCAGAACGCAAACATATACATAGAAATTCTTAGTTAATATCAAGATTCAGTGATCAGTTTATTAGGCGAATGCAAGCAGATAATAAAATGATCAAGAAGAGGGAATAGGATATCAATAACACAAAGATTTATCCTAGTTCACACTTCTTCAAGGGCTACGTCCAGTCCTTTGCAAACTAGCAAAGATTTCCACTAAAAAGATCACAAGATCAGTTTACAGCCCTTGCTCCCAGCAAGTTATCACTGCTCCCCACAGTACACACTGCTCCCCGCAGCACTCACACCTTACTGAACCCCTCAGCTAGTGTGAAACCAGTGCAGAAACCCACTACACCAAAACACTTGCAACCCGCAAGCAAACACTACTCCCCGCAGCACTCACACTCTATTGAACCCCTCAACAGATGTGAGATCAGTGCAGAAACCCATTGCACCAACTCAATTACAAACCCAATAATTGAAAACAGTAAACAGATTACAATAATAGTAAGATCAACAATTGATCACAACGTACTTCTACATAGAACAAATTACAAAGACTGAAGATCAGGTGTAGAAGACTTAGCTTTGGTCCAGAACCAAAGTCGCAAGAACCTCACTCAAGGATACTTAAAGATTCACGTTCTTGGAGATTTCTTGTTTTGAAAAGCTATGTAAAAGATGATAGTGCCAATTCCTTTATATAGCCAAATCAGTTTTAAAACAGCTTAGCTGTCACTGGTTCAATTAATTGAACAAACCATTCAATCAATTATTGACCGTTAGTTGACCCAGTCAAAGATTCCAGTAGTAACAGAAATAACTGTCACATTCAATCGATTGTTTTAAAAATTCAATTGATTGAAAAATCTTTTTCAGCAAAAATCAGTTTGGGCTATTTTTCTTAAAACAAACTTTAATAAAAATATTCGTGAATCTCTTAGCACCCCTAGAATGATGAACCATGCCACTAATGATTAAGGACTAAGCCAACACCAACACACAAACCAACTAAGGACCAAGATCGAATCACCCAACCATCTTTATGTTGGCTCAAAATCTTTACTTGAACAATTCTGGTCCAGGTTGGTTCCAACAGATTCTTCATGAGGCAGTCTTCATCAACTCACGTGCTAAGCATTGATCTAACATAGTCCAGATCCAATCCATCAGAACTTCAGCAAGATATGGTCTTTATTGACTTCATCAAATCACATGTTTAGCATTGGTGCTAACAAAAGAGAGTTATGTCATTGGTTGTAACTAGCAACCAATGTGATATGAGACTTTTTACATTGGTTCTAGCTACAATCGATGTAAAAAATTTCCTAATATATCAGTTGTAACATACAACTGATGTAATATATTTATATTTTGCTCTTTTTAAATGTTATTTTACATCAGTTGTGTTATAACCGATGTAATAAATGTATTTTTTACATCGGTTGAAAGATCAATGTAAAAAGTCATAGACTTTCTACATCACCCACATCAACATTGGTTGTTGAACCAATGTAAAAGACCTTCCAAAATCAATGTAGAATCCTATTTTTCTACTAGTAATTTTCCCTATCTTGGTTTGTGCTCTTGTGATTCCTTGAGACCAAAGTACGGTCTACTAACACTAAAGCGCTTGAAATTTTGAATCCTAGTTGTAACAGAGACATAAGGAAAAGAAATTGCAAACATGTAGAGACAAATAATGAAAACTAGACGTGTCATGTGTGAAAATGCAAATAACACTTAGGGTCCCTTGACACACTTTCACGGACTGAGAATGAATTTAGTTATTATAATGTTTAAAATTGGGATTTCTCTAGAATAATTTTCCCAAACAACAAAGCAAGAAAATGTTACAATTTCAATAACAAAAATTTGTGACAAAATATTAAGCAATGTGTTGTTTTTAGTTCTTAAACTTGTAACTTTCTTTCTCTCAAGTGTTTGTCACATTTGTTTTGAGCCTTCACTTGTTGAATCTTTAAAGAGGAGTCATCCTTAACAAGCTCTCCTTCTTTGAAGAGGCTATCTAGAAGTGTTAGATAACCTTTCACACAAACACTAAAGAAAGAAATTAAGGCTAGAAACAAGATCGACACACAAAAGAAAGCTTAAGATAGATGTTAGCAGTACAACTACTATAGGATTTGATGAAGTCAACAAGAAAGTTGAATTAAGATCATATGATATGTGTGTGTGTGTGAGTGGGTATGTGATCCAAAACCATGAGCATGCATTTTGATCTAATTGAAAGAGATTCAAAGATCCACTAAGACTAATCATACTAAAATGGAATTAAACTTTTCGAAAACCTCTTTTACAAATACTTCAATTAATTGTTTTTGAAAATCAATTTGGTGAAAATACTGTTTTCAAAAAATTCAATTAATTGATTTTTAAATTCAATTGATTGAATCGCGACAGGTTTTCTATTTTAAAACAGTTTGGATTTATAAAATAGATATAGCTTTTCCACTTAAGAGAGAAGTTTTTCTGTGCGAAATATAGTGATAGACAAAGAACATTTGTATGGGTCTATTGGATTTAAGTGGTTTTCTTTAAGAAAGATCAAGAATGTAGATCTTAAAGCTCTTCATTGGTGTTAAAATTGTTTGCAGAGTTCTGCACTGTAAGATAAGTTTCTGCAATGCTTTTCATCTTCTGTTTTGATGTAAAAGTGCAATTACTATTTCAGTTTTTCATAATACATGTAATTGTTAGTGGTTTGTCTACAAATTGTATAGGGTTTACATTTATAGGAGTGTAGTAGGGTTCTACACTGTGTAATTTCGTTCTCTGGAGGGTGCAGAGGGATATTCTTGTAGGGTGCAAGTGTTTGTGTATTGCTTGAACTTGGTGTTCTGGAGTGAATTTCTTTGCTAGTTGGCAAAAAGACTGGATGTAACTCTTGAGGAAGAGTGAATCAGTATAATTCTTGGTGTTCTTGCTCTCTCTTGACCCTATCTTTAATCGCGATTTGATTCTACACATTTATTCTCACTACTGTTAAAAATTCAATTGATTGTTTTCGCATTTCAATTAGTTGATTTTACTTTTACTACATCTTTGAATTCTCTCTTCTGCATAATTTTGTATTTCGTAAAAAGGATTTCTGAAATCTGTTAACTCAAACTTGAATCAAACTGTATAATTTGTAAACATACTGATTTAATCTTTGTAAAATTTCATTTTCAAAAAAATCAATTAAGTGTTCCCAATCATTAGATCCATGGTCAGACATATGGAAGATCAAGAAGAGTTGGATGCTCTATTACACATGAAGATGTTGACAACTTTAAACTTCTGCAAACAAATGTAAAAATTGTAAAGAATAGGTTAGAAATCACCTAGGGTTATTCCTTCTAGAAGGTGCCATTTGTATCATTTTTCCTTAAGGTGTAATTAGGAAGGAGCTAGGGCTAGGAGACTTGCTCCACACGCTAGGGTTAGGGTAACCTAGCATGTGAAGTAAGTTAGGATATCTAGGTAGCTTAAGTTTCACGCCACTTTAGAGAAGCTTGCATGGTAAGCTCTATTTCCTATGTATAGATCTATAGGCTTCATGTAATTAAAGCTTGATATTGATAATGAAATGCTACCAAACTTTTTCAGCTCATTGTCTCATGTTTCTCCTTTGAGTTTCTTCACCAAGAAAGTTTTGAACCTCTCTTGAAGGTTGGGCCAACCTACTTCAAACACCACCTTCATCCATTGATCCATCACTTTCCTAGAAGCTCCCATAGTAGCTTCTTCTTGGCTTCCCTTCTCCCCGGTTCATTTTCTTTATTTGATGTTAGATCATTGGTTTTGCTTAGAAGAGAGGTTCTTGTGAGCATCTTGTTCGGTGCAAAGCTTCTTCAAGGATCCACCACCACACGTGAATTTGCAAGGAGTCAAGCATAGTAGACCTCTCCTCTATCAATCTTTGTAAAATTTCATTTTCAGAAAAATCAATTAATAGTTTTTCATATTCAGTCAAATGTGTTTACTGTTACTTCAATTCTTGAGTTTCTGTGATTGATTGAGTACGTATTTTAATCAATTACATTTTGTCTTTGACATTCTATGACTATTTCAATTAACTATTTCAAGATTTTACATTCACAGTTTTTCTTCATTGTTTAATTGTTGTGCTCTGACATTCTGTGTTCAATTAATTGTTTTTCAATTTCAATTAATTGATTCTGTGTTGTACTGAAGTGCTAGATAATTCAATTAACTGTTACTGTGATTGAATGAATTGTTTTTGTTCTGTGCAATGTTATTAGATAATGTTAGTTGATTGTTTTGAAATTCAATTAATTGAATCTAGTATGTTCAGTGTTGCGAGTGCCTTTCAATTGTTTGATTTTGTGACTCAATTAATTGATTTTGTATTGTGTATTCAAAATTCCCACCATTGATTATTTTAATAAAAGACATACATTCTTTATAGTATTTCTTTCCACTATTTTGTAAAAATCTTTGAAAGTTCAATTCACTCCCTCTTGAACTTAGCATAAAACTCTTTCAATAGGTTCTAGACTAAATTACCAAACAAAAAAAAGTAAATTCTAGAGTTTATTGGTAGAGATATTTCTCAAATTTATGAAATGTTTTTACAATGTATTTGACCTTGAAACTTTTTTCTCAAATCCAAAACACAATATGTGAATTAGTCCAGGCAAATTTGGATTAAAAAAACATTGATTAAATTAAAAACAATTAAAACCTAAGAGCAAAACGAGGACAAAGAACTTTGTTTTTCAGCACATAACATTCTGACTCTTATGATTTATTATTTCTTTTTTCTATTTTGAATTAGGATGCACCTTTTTAACACAATTTTTCTAACATCTTAAAGTTCTCAAATATAAAATTTAACTCAAAAATCCGACGTAATTTGTTTTTAACATTTTTTCTAATCTAGTGTTATTGTTACACAAATTTCTAGCAAACTAAAACCTAAGGATGATGAATTTGAATAATACAACAAGACACAAAAGGGAACCTAACTCTAATAAGCTTGCTAGTGCTCTAGTAACAAACTATGAACTCAAGTTCAGAAAGTAAAAAGTACACAAAACACAATTCATGTTCAATTTACTCAAGACATTTCATCAAACCCATAGTAGACTACATGAGACATTTTCACAAACACCTTCTAGACTATTTTTTACTCATGAAATTTATGGCATATTTGGAAACACGTGATTTTAGACATAACATGTAAAGATTACAAATTGAAATTACTCAAAATTGAAGAGATTCCATCGATTGATATTAAAGAAAACCCAAGAAAAGTGAAAAAGAACAGGAACTCTTACTATAGACACAAACATGATGATTCAAGTAGCAACTAGCAATTTGAACTTTAAAATAAGACAATTATACAATTTTAATCGGCACAAAACAAACAAGACATGCAATAATTCATGTTACACACCATGATTAAGAAGAAAAAAGTTTGAAGAAGAACACATACCTTATGAAGAACCAAGGTTTAATGTCAAATGATACAATTCCTTGAATGCTAACTTACGCCAATGCTCTTGTTCCTTGAATTTTGATTTGTTTCATATTGTATGTAGTGGATGTAGTCGAAGTAACATGTTGAAGTGCAGATTCAATGATTTGTGAGATGGAAAATATTAAGAATTATAAAAGAGGTTAGGTCAACATACAAGGTGAAAGTCTAGAAGAGGTCTTGAAAAAGGCTACTCTAAAGAGAGTTCAAAAACAAGTAGAAACTCTGAGAATTTTAGGCAGCATAACCAAACTCATTCATAAATTGAAAATTCATGTATAAAAGACTCTTATTATAAACTTCAGAAAGACTCTAACCCCAACTTGTGGAGCAAGTTTCTTAAAATTCTCTCCAACAAGATGTTGACAAGTGAATCTTTATGATTGACTCAAATCTTCTCCATTTATGGAGTAACAAATGACATAGGTAGCTTGTAGCCCAAGTTTCTAATTACTCTTCAATGAGAGATGGACAAGGGGCAAAAGAAGTTTGGAGACGAAACTCCTATGTGTATGGCCCACTTTGAATGTCATGTGGTGCCTTCTTGGACTCATTCTTCCTATGTGGAGCCTTCTTGGTGGCTTATTTCAAAGGTGGACATCCACTTATCCTTATGGGCTTCAAGATCAAAATCCTACACTACTTAGTCCAAAATCCTATTCTACTTACCTAAAATATAAGGTCCAAAATTAATTTTACACTAATTTATACAATTTTTACAAATAGAGATCTTATTTTCTTGAAGTTTCAAAATCTCTAGAATGATCTTCTTCAATATTTGGACCTTGGAGGCCCAATCAAACTCAGATAAGCCCAAACAAACTCAAATAGATCCAAATTTCTGTTAAATTCCTAATGAAGCCTCTAATTTTGTAATTTTTTATATGCAGTCATGGAAATGGTGTAGGCTGATAAAAATAGTTTTGTTTTTGTTTTTGTTTTTGGTGGTAGAAGGTCGTTTCGATGTAGTAGATGTATAATAAATGGCCATTTTTGACTTTTGGGTTAGACGGTCTATATTTGACCATGTAATGTGTTCTACCTTCGTTATACAGTCTCATTTTTAGGCATATGATGTTTTTTTTCTTCTTTGTTGTATAATTATCATCTTCTTTATTTTGCATTCAGATAATGAAATAAGTTTCCTGTTTCTCGTTTTCCCTTCTCTCTTCTTATTATTTGTTAAACTATGTGCTATCCTATTTTACGTTTTGCAGCCACTGGTTTTAATTTATCTGTTAAAAGTTTAGATAGATGAAATTTAAAATAAATATAAAAGAAATCTTGAATTTATTTATAAACATTTTTTAAAAGTATTTTATTTTTTATTTAGTTTGTAATTATATATCTTGAACTAAATAAATATTCTTGTATAAATGTTAAACATTGAATGCAATCATGAATGTTTGTTACGCGTGTCCCTAGGTGACCATGAGTTGGGCTGAAGTGTTGCTTGAGATGAAAAAAATATAAGATTTATGAGTTGGGTAGGAATCAATCCTAGTGAGGTGTTTTTTGTAGTTTAAATGTTGCTTTTAACGGCTTCTTTCTATACCTTCATAATTTTTTCCCTCCATAAAATCTTATATTTCTAATAGATTATTGTGAAACAAATTTAAATGCCTTTTATGAAAAATGATAGTTATCAAAAGTGGACTTTAAGTCTAACTCAACCTTACAAAATCGATTTGTAAGATGAGGTTTGCTCATAAACTACTAAAAGGCCTTATACCCGTACATGTAAATTTCACACCGAGACTCCTCATCTCGTGCGTGAAACTTACATGTAGGAGTGTTTGTTAATACCCAATTTCGTTCGGGCAAATAAATTATTACAAAATATAAAAAGGAAGGAAATTAAAATAAAAATGAGTGTTATTTAGTTTTTCATTTAAATAAAAAAAATGAGAGTTTTGGTTTCAATCTATTTTATGAATAAAGTTTTAAAATAAAATTGGTAAAAAGAAAAAAAGTAAAGAAAATCAGTTCATTAAAAGTGTGTTAAAAAATAAAACAAAATAAAATTGTCATTAAAGTGTTGCCATGTAACATTGCCTCTATCTTTCTACCTACCTTTACTGAGGCCCATTAATTACACGAAAATTAATTGAGAATAAATTGAAAATAGAAAGGTTAGAAATTTGAATAGTTGAGCTAATTATTGCTATTATTATTCTGATTAATTGTAAATGGTGACTATATGATGGTGATTGTCAATTAAATGTTGATTGTCTAATAATTGGTGCATTATCTTTTTTTGAACTGTTATGATCGTTTTATTTGTTGACTCCTTTTATTTTTTTCAAGTTCCTCTTAATAAAATTAATAATAAAAAAAGAAAATTCAGTTTTCATCTTATATGTTTCATTTTTTGTTAGAAATAATAATTTTTTTATAATAATAATAATAATAATAATAATAATAATAAATAATTAAAAAAACTAAAATTAAAGAAAAATAAAATAAAATAAAAATAAATAAATAAATATGTGGTACATGTTGTCCCCATTCATTGTACTATTACACTCAATTATTCTCCATTTATTTTCCACATTCATTATAATTATTTTGAACAATGATTGATATCCCCTACCTTTAGCTATAATTGATTACACACGGGGTTTTATTTCTACCACAACAGTAGTAGTTTTATGACTCTGCCCATTTTGTATTCGAGATTCATTCTTCCCATTTAATATTTGATTGACCGTTTTTTAAAAATGCAATTAAGTGGAGGTAATCAAAAATTAATAGATTTAACTCTCAATTAAAAGTGAACAAGATAGTACTAGTATAAATAGGAATGCACTCTCAATAGGCACACACGTGAAAGAAAAATACTGGAGAGATACTAAAAAGGATCCTGAGCATACATGGTGGGCAGAAAATTTGAAGGTTCGAATTCAGAGAAAAGGGGAACACATTTTTTGAGGATCTTCAACTGGTATATTCTGATAACTTGATCTCGTATACTTTATATGCACATGTGACTGCCTTGTTTGAGAGCCACTATGATACCCTGAGATTAAGCCATTATTGCTTTGATTTTTTAAAAAATAAATAAAAAATATAGAACATTTTCAAATTCTCAAGGAGAATATAAAATGCTTCCTAAAAACATAATGAATTATCAATTTTCGGGAAAAATAAAAAATAATAAAACAGTGTTTTTTTATAAAAGTTGTGAAACAATTTTCAAAATAAAAAAATAATAAAACAGTGTTTCTTATAAAAAATGTGAAACAATTTTCAAAAATATAAAAAGTATAAAGTTTCATAAAGTTTCAAAACAACTTTAAAAATAATAAAAATAAAACATTTTCAAAAATTGTAAAAATATTTTATTTTTGGGAAAATTAAAAAAATGAGAAAGAGTTTTAATAATCTAAAATTTTAATAAAAAACTTTCTTTTAAAGAAATTAATAAAAAATAAAATTTTCAAAAATAAAAGAAAGAAAAAGATAAATACTAACAATCATAACAAATCAATTTCAAAAATTAGAATTATGTGAACCCTGATTTTTCATATGAATAGAACATAGGACCAAAATAAATCTTTGTCAGGCCAAAAAAAATATTTTATTTGTTTTATTTGCATTTTTTTTATTGTTTATTGTTTATTCTATTTATTTTTATTTATTTCACATTTTATTTATTTTATTTATTTTTTATTTTACATCTTTTATTTACTATTTATGGCACTTTTATTATTTTCTTCGTTTATATTTATTTGTATTTTCATTTCTGTTTAATTGCATCTTTATTGTTATCATGTTTGTTTTTTTGGGAAAAATAACCTTTTATAAAACCACACTCATTTTCTTATTTGATTAAAGGTACCGTCTTAGAACGGGTATTGTAAGGTGTTAATACCTTTCCCACATGTAACCGATCCCCAAATCCTAAATTTGTTCGTAGACTATTTTTTTCCTTAATTTTGGTCTTTTTTATGGTTTTCTATATTAAACTATGATGGCGACTCCAATTCTCAATTAAATATTTTTAAAATTAAATTTTTGATCGCCCCGATCCCAGTTGGGACAGTGTTTTGTAAGATTGAGTTAGGCTTGAAGTCCACTTCTTGTTATGGTATCAGAGCATATCCTAACAAGGTTGTTGGGCCTATTAGGCCACTCGCTACCGGACCATCTTTACATATAAGTTTCACGTTCGAGTTGAAGAGTCTCGACAAGAGAAGGGTGTTGGAAATCCCACATCGACTAAAGATGAGGCCTTTCAGTAGTTTATAAGTGGGTGCAAACCTCACCTTACAAGTCGGTTTTGTAAGGTTGAATTAGGCTTAAGTTCACTTCTGATATGGGATCAGAGCCTATCCTAGTAAGGTTATTGAGCCTATCATGCCACCCACTATTAGGCCGTTATCGGACCATCTTTACATATAAGTTTTATACTCGAGTTGAGGAGTCTTGGCATGAGGGAGGTGTATTGGAGATCTCACATCGATTTAGATATGAGACCTTTCAATAATTTATAAATAAATGCAAACCTCACCTTATAAGCCGATTTCTTATTAAATATAAAGGTAAGTGAGGCCCCACCCTTTCCCCATCCCCATTCCTAAAATACCTTCCTTATAGAAGCGTTCAATCATGATGACGGTGATAAAAGAAAGTGCAGATAGAATAGTAAGTAGCGACATAATGCACAGGAGGAAAACTTTCATGTGCTGATGCAACAGTGGTACAAAGTAAAATACATTAGAGTAATTTTTAAAAATAATTTTATGGGCATTTTGGTTTATTCTCATTCTTCATGAAAAACCAGAAAGAAACAGTCTTAGTTTTTTTTTTTTAATTGTTGTTCTTGTATTTTAATTTTCGTTGTTTCTTTTTTCTTATTCATGTTATCCATTATAATGTTTGTATTGTCCATGTTCTCAGTGTTCATTTAAAATTCATTTTAATTATTAATTTTTTATCATCATTGATTTGAAAATACAATTACTATATTCAAAAATTAATTTTATCATTTTTTATAATATATAGTAAGACATTCCTATTTTACATACAAAATTTATATTTTTATTTTGTCCTAAATTATATTTTAAAATTTCAATATTTTGAATATTAAATTTATCATTCTTTTAAGTAACCATCAATTAAAAAAAATACACTATTTATCCGCTTAAAATAATATCACACTGTTACCCCACTATATAATTATATCTTTTCCTTTCTTTTATATGTAAATTCATGATGTGAACCCGGTTAGGAATAAACCCCAGAACCCACAACAAAGAGTAGTTGAATGCCCCAAGATCCCTAAGTATTCAGATTTAGGATGATCTACTCAGAACCCTTGTCTTGCGGAAAAGAAAACGCACCAAAGACCTTAAAGTATGGTAAACGCCACAAGGATGATCGACCCTTGATAAGTTGCAAGTCCAAATGAAGAACTCAAGAGAGAAACTCTCACCTCTGAAATTTTCAAATTCAAATTCGTATTTCAAAATCAAAGTTGTTGTTTACATGGGTTTCTTTACTTAAGTAAACCTTTGAGCTTCTAAAAAGCTAACCTAACTCTTCAACAGCCTAGAAGCCTCCAAATTTAATGCAGCAGCAACTTTTTGGCACACTTTTAGATGACTAATTATTACATCAAATGGGAAAACGAAAAACACAATTTACTAAGCATGACTACTCTAAGTTTTATGGAAAATTAATCAAAATACATCAAAATAAAAAATTTAAAATATACCCACAAAATAATGGGTGACTCTTCAGATTTTAACCTAAGCCCAAAATAGCCCATTTAAACTTAAACTAAATCTAGAGATGCATTTTCTATGGGCCCTTCTCTTCAAATGATTTGCTTTTGGCCCAAATCTCCTTCATTTAATTTCTTTATCAGCCCATATCAAATTAAGAACGTGATTAGGCTTCAATTCAATCTTAGACTTTGTTTGCGCAGTCAAAATATCTTGAATTAGCCCAATCAATGCCTCTTTTAGTTTTTGGGCCCTTGACCTGGTGATTGGTCCACTTGAAATTTGCAAAGCATCCTTTGAATTATTTATTTGTGCAGGTGCTTAAGGTTGGTTAAGCTACAGCTCTTGGTTCTCATCAATTCATAATAATATATATCGCTTCTTTAATATTATTTTTATTCATATTATATATTACACATTAAATATAAAAAACTTAAAGAAATACAAATATTAAATTTGAACTCACTAAAATAATATATCATAATAAAAAAATGCTGGAATACCTATGCTATTGCGTTTGATTCCCTAACAGTAACAATAACTTTTTTTTAATAATTCTAGTTAGCAATCATACTTACTACTTTGCTAATTAATTTAAAATTGAAATTCATAACAATTATCTGAAACTAATTTTAAATATGTATAATTTATTTTTCAATAGTCTTCAATATTTATCTTTTAAAATTTTATATGGTTAATTCAATAAATTAATTATTCCCAAGTAGCTCCCTCTAGAAAATACGACAAATAGCATGGTGCCACTTATTTCTGTCGGCCAGTGCTGTACTGGTAAAAATTTCTGATCTTGGCTTGTCACTAAACCCAATAAATGAAAAATGCGAAATCTGTCCCTCTCATCCTATGCGAGTTGGAAAACATGAAAATGATGTGATGATGTAATCTTGGACTAAGGATATCAGAAGTAGAGGATTTAGTGGTTTAGTTTGTAACGTGGCAAAGCATCTATGTCAGGAATCTTAGTACGTTTATTCTTCTTGTTTTCTTCCTCAAATTATTTTTTGTTTTTTTTACCCAATAATCATTCTGTTAATTCTATGTTCTTTATAAATGTTTTATAATTTACTATTATTTTAGGAAGTAATCATCCTTCCTGACCTCTCTAGACGAGTATGATCACTATATTCTGAAAAATCATAAAAAAAATTCTTTAAACGATTTATAATGACCTATGTAGCTATTCCATTTAATAAATATATCATTATAAAATTTTAAAGTAATTTTTATATCCCTCAAATGGATCCTATTAAAATGGGTATATTCAAAATTTATATTTAATAAATATATTAATTTAGCGATAATAATTCTGAAACTTTTAAACTAGCAGTATTAGCATCTAATTTATATCGATTCGATATTTATATATATGCTGACTTAATAAATATATTTATTATATATTATATTTAAAGTTAACATGCAGTTAATTTAAAAATAATAAAAATAACTGCAAAAACCAAATTGATATACTTCATATTTCTAAATACTAAACTTTTTGGAGTAATTAATTTCTAAACAGGTAATTTTGAGTAGCAGACATTGTCTAACCCAATTTTTAATAAGTTTCTCTAATTTTAGGCAATCAATCATAAAAAAAAAAAAAAAATTCAATTTTTTACTATTGAAAAGATTATATCGTGAACTGTCTGTAAGTGTCGGAAATATTTTTTAATATTTTTAAATACTAAGTTTTTTTGGAGTAACTAATTTCTAAGCAGGTAAATTTTGAAGTAGCAGAAATGGTCTAACCCAATTTTCAGTAAGTTTCTCTAATTTAAGGAAATCATAAAAAAAAGGCAGTTTTTTAGTATTGAAAAAAATGATATCATGGACTGTCGGTAAGTGCCGGGTCTCAATGGTAAAACTTATATTTTTCCTTTTAAAAGCTGAAATTAATATTTCCATCCCCGGTTTTGACGTGAAATACGACAATAATTTTGAACACTTCACTTTTTCTTTTTCTTTCTTTAATAGCATTATATTGTTTATTATTTTTTTATTTTCTTTTTATCTTTAGTAAAATATGTTTTTTAGTATAAAAAATCACTAATAATAATAATAGTAGGGTTGGCTGAATCCGTAAATTTAATTTTTTTTTCCTAAATCAGTCCTTAATTTTTTTTTTGGCTATCAAAATTTAGAACACAAACAAAATCTACTATTACATCACGAACATATTACAGTACTGAATCTCACTCGCCTTATGAAAACATCTGTAGAATAAGAAGTCTTATGAAAACATCTGTAGAATAAGAGACAAGCAAACAAAGATCGAAGGTAACCTTTATTCTCAAAAACAAGGTACTTAAGTTTATAGAAAGATGACAGATCTATCATCTTCTATAGAGATTAATTTCCTTGAGATCACACTCTTAAAATTTTAACAATGTTTGGTGCAGAAGCATCTACGACGGAAGCCACGGCAGTGTCCTCCAGTAAAACGTTCAGTTCGGCAAACAGAAGCACAGTTGGTGTTACTCACACATGGTCCCTTGAAACGGTGGCTCTGAGACTCACAAGTTCTTGCCTCTGCCACCATTGTTGGCCCCATCTCTGCTCAACTCATTATGAAACACAACTTAATATTAACATTCCCTAGTTCATATATATATTCAGTAATCTTTTTTCACAATCAAAAAGAGAAACAATAAGTGAAGATAGGACATCAAACAAATTTTCAACATAAACTAAAATGAACTTACCCTATGTCTATATATAGTTCAAAAGTTTTCATCACAAGAAAGTCTTCACCTTATGCAAAAAGATCTTTTTAAAGTTTGTGTAAGATGGCAGTCAGTAGTAAACACTTGATGAAGGTAAATATTACAGAAAAGTGGTTGTGAGAACTGGCTAGTTAAGATCACAATAAGCAAAACCCTAAAATGGTAGTATTGAGTGTGGAGAAAGGCATACCAGTGGCCACCAGAAGCAGAAGCAACACAAAGATGATTGAGACGAAAGGCACAGAGCGAGCCATGTATGAGAGAGTAAGGAAGTTTCAAGAAGAACTGAACGAGCTGGGTTGATAGCGAAGGGCAATGGAGCTTGTTTGTCTTAAATAGAGATGATCAAGGTAAAAACATGTGGTGGTGATATTATTATAGTCAGATTAAATTTCTTCATCAAATATTTGGTAATCTTAATCGCATCTTTTGATTGGTTCTCGAACTTATATTTATTTTAAAATCAGTTTTTTAATTAATTGTACAAAAAGAATATTCTAGACACTTGGACAGCTTGTGAAAAAATAGCTTGATTGAGTGAATCTATAAAGGTTAGAATAATAAAAAAATGTTAAAAACAAAATACTGAATTCAGGAGGTAGGAATTTAAGAAACCAGACCAGAGGAGCATTAAGATGTTAATTAGGTTTTTTATTAAATTTTATATGGATAATTTAAAAATTCTGAAGAACTAATTAAAGATACTAAATTTCGATAACCAACTTTAATAAAGTTAAAAATTATAGAATAGTTCTAAAATAAGGAGTTTAACTTATTTCTATTTGAAGAATTTATGTAATATCATAATTTATTTGCTGTGAGTTCTAATGTTATATTACTTTTAAAATCTATTTAAATTTATTTCTCCAATAAAAATATAAATTATATTTTAATTAATATTATTTATTTTAATAATTAAAATGTTAAATTTTATGTTATTTGAACATATTTATGAGATTCATATTCTAAAATTATGACCTTGAATATAAAATAGAAAAGAAAATTATTTATACTTTTGACTCGTTAACTATATAAGGCAAGAAAAATAATGTTTTATCCTTGCATTAACACCCTGTTTGTTTAAAAACCTTTAACTGAAAAGCATGTTAATGTTTACTACAAAAAGATGATTCTTTCTGAAATTAAAGAGAGTGTGATTTTTCAAATATTAGATATAGATGAATGATCCAGAAAAAGGTGAGGAATCATAATTATTGAGAAGTGCTGGCCATTTCAGAGGCTTTATCGCTTTGAGACAATCTTTTTGACAAACACGGTGTCGATCTTCAGCTTTTGAGTCTGTGTTTGCAATTTCACGTTTTTTTACAATTGAGAAGTCATCACTACACGTAAGCTCGTTTCCGTCTTTTCTAATGCTGCTATATCACATGGGCTGTCTTTCTTTTTAAGTGGGTCCCTTCGGTCCTACCGAACAGGGCCTTTCCCTCAGTTTTTATTGTTCTTTTTTCATTATATTTTTTTAAATCCCTTTTGTAAAGAAGAAATAAATATAAGAAATAAAAAATATAAAAAATGAGTTCTTTTTATTGGAAATAAATGAGTAAAAAATATTTCATTTATTATTATTATTATTTATTAATATTTATTTAATTATTTGTTATAATAATAAAGAGAAAAAAGAGTAAAGAAATGAAAAAATACACCTATATTTGATTGTAAGTATAACATAATCCGTTATAAAAAATAATTTATTTCCCCCTCTTTAAATATGTATTTGTTTAGTTTATATGTGGATTTATATCTCTCTTATTTATTTATGTAATTTTTTTCTATTAATATTTTAATTGGATTTTTTTCATGTTTTTATGATAATAACTATATAAAAATTAGTTGTTTACCAAAATCGAAAATTCATGCTAAGGAGACGATAAGACAACTATGAATATTGGAGTATAAATGATACCTCTTGGTGGAGACTTTAAAAAATAGATTATGTGATGCTAATAAGTTGTATATAAAATGAATTATATTTTCTAGCTTTTTTTTTTGGAAATCCTACATGACGTGCCTTTAAGTCTTAGAAAGTGGTTTATATATTTGTTAAACTTTACTTAATGTTAATCACTTTTAAGTTGAAATCTAATATAATCTTAAATTAATAGATGCAAACGGAGATTAGTTGTCTCCGTTTCCGCAAAAACCATACTCCGTGAACCAAACACAGCATCAAGGAAGAAACTGCAAATTTAGGAAAGTGTGTTCATAGTACCAAATCCCTATGAGCCACTCTACAGCCATATGATTTGACCAATTCAATTCTAGCTTAGATTAATCAAGCCAAAGTAAGTGAAAGTTTTCTACTACCATTAATACTATTACAACAAATTTTGCAAAATTATATAACTTACGTGACTGTTTAAGATAAGAAGCTTAAATGACTGTTCACTATTTTAAACTTACTTTTTCTTTTAAAAAAGTCTCTGAGTGCGCCTTAAATCTATGGATCAAATATATCAATGAATAGAGGCAAAAACACTAAACATGTGACTTTTCTAGGTTTTATTTATGGTCTAAATTTTTTATTTTTTATTTACAAAAATAAGTAAGTTGTGTCACGGAAATACCACTTTTTTATTTAAAGTCGTATAATATAACATGATTTTAATATAATTTTTCTTCATTAAAATTATATTATATAGATACTATTTTAGTTTATTTTTTATATTAAAATCATGTTCTTTTAATTTTATATTTACTTAAAATCATACTACCATGACTTTTCTATTCTCATAAAAAAAAAGAAAAATTTATAACCTTTTAATAAAAAACGAAAAAAAAATATACCTGTAATGCTTCGCAACTGTTAGTATGAGCAGTTTGGGGGACACATCACCCTTTTCTGGATTTGTGTATCTTGCTTTAGCACTGAGTGGAAGGATGTGGCACGAATTTGCAGAAAAAAAGTGCGATCAGTGATGATTCGAAAGCATGAATGTGTAAACAAAAGTGAAAGAGAAGATATATTTTCTGTAAATATGAGTAAAGAAATGGGTAGAAAATATATAGAGCTAATTATGTTAAATATATAATGGATTATATTGTTAAAATAATAGACATTTTTAAGTGATTTTCATATACATGATTGATTATGCTGATAAATAAATGATTGATTATGAAATATTTTATAACTGATTATAAGTGTTTCTTTTTAGTTTTTATATTATATTAACGACAAAATAATTAAAATAATATTAAAATGTGTCAATAATATATAAAATTAATTTTATTTTACTTTTTTCCTTTACCTCAATTTCTATTCTATATATCTACCTATGAGAGCATACATTAAGGGTTCCTATCCACATTTTCTATCCACTCAATTGCTTTCTAATTTTCACTTTTATGGACAAAAACGAATAGAAATTATATAAATAAGAACATAGATATAACAAAGCATCTATAATGTTTAAATATATAAAAATATAAACAATAAAGATTAATTTATATGAGCAAAAATGTGTGTATATATAAATAATATAACTGAATATTGATTATACATTAAATTTAGGTCAATTAATTTTACTGCAGTATTTTTTTAACATGAGTTTTTTATTATTCTTTAATAAAATTATTTACTTAAAATATTTTTAAAAAAATCCCTCCCACTTTTTTCACAAAAGGGAAATACTGTAATAAATCTTACAAGTAAATAATTTATTTATTTTATTTTTCTTCTTAACCATACTATAATATATCACTACTAAAAAAAGTCCAATTAGCTAAGGATAATTACCCACCAACTTTTCAGTGGTAGGTAAATGGTAAATTTCTTAAACTCACTGTTCGTAGGTAAAGTTATTACTCACTAATGAAAAAAGAAACTCATATCCTAAAATAGTTACCTACTGATAAAGAGTGGTGGGAAAATAAAAATCAAAAATAAAATTAAAAATTAAAATCAAAATTTCTAATAATTCATTTTTATCTCCAACGTTTCCCACACTTTTCGTTGACAAAATCTAAACATCTCAAACAAACCGTAAACCCTCATTCCAGTTCTTAAATCTCCAAAGCCAAATCTTTCCTAATCTCAAATCCGTTTTCAAAATATGATGAGTTATTCAAGTAGTTGCACCATTAATATGAATCTGCAGTGAGTTGAAGAAGCGGAGAATGCATTCGAAGGGAGACAAACTGATTCAGAGTCATAGCAAAGGTATCAAACATTTTTTGCTTTTGTTCTTCATTACAATCTTAGCAATAATGCAAACAAACAAGAGAAGATTTTGTGCCCTATCAGGGGAGATTTGCCCTAGATTTGACAAAGAGGACTTCCGGCGGTGGTCAACGGCGACAGCGGAGGAAGACGAAGACGAAGTGGAAAATGCGAAGGAGGGCAGATTGCGAAGATGAGACGACGACGTCGTATTGGAAGCACAATGTAAAGCTTTAACGAGACGAGACATCGTTGGTGTTGGCACCTTAGCGGTTTGAGAAGGAAACGAAAACCATAGGCCTTCCACACAGATGGGATTAATTTATAATACCAGCTAGCTTGTTGAGTTATGGTGTTTGTCCTGTTAGAAGAGGATTTACTTCTGCAATGATCCAACTAATCCTTGGTGGAATGAATGGGATTCTGATAATTTGAAAGGGATATTGAGTCGTTTAGGCTTCAACAGGACCAATGTCAACAACTGGGACATTTTCCCTATTGGCAATGAGGATGGTGAGCCCTTTTGCTTCCATGGTGATATAGACAGATGGGCACACACCTGGTTCACCTCTCCTTCGTTGTGGTGCTGTAGAAATATTCCTCTAATACGAAGCAATTAATATTGATCTCGAATATTGCAACATAGTTGGCTATGCGAGATGATTAGCAAAGATAAAAAAGAGTACGGTAAATGGTTTTGATGTGTAGATGATATGTTTTTGGTTTCACTCTGCACTGTAGTTCCTATGCTAACCACACATATTCTTATGTCTGCACCAATATGTCTTAATAAATATTGTGCATTTTTCAAAAATATTTTTCATTTATAAGTGCATCTATGCAGTATCACTTTTTCTATATTAAACAGTACCCTTAACTTCTTGTTGCAATTTTTTAAAACCAAAACGTAAGTAATCAAGATGTTTTCTCTATCATTTTTTGAAGGTCTATAAGAGCAGTACAGGCTGCATTACATTACATCAAAAAAGATATAAAGAGTCAGCACCTAATGTCAAGACCAAAGGTGGTTGTGGTGTCAGATACACCTACTCTAGTCGAAAGTACCATGCCCAATATAAGCGAATTTGCATAGGTAAGTTCTTAGTTCATGGTGTGAATCTGGCTAATTAACCATAGCAGTGTATTTTTTTTCCTAAATTACAAAAAAGGTGCAATTTTTTTTTTATTATGGATTTGGGTAAGTCGTATGGCATGGTGGCGAGAAGGTATGAAGAAGTCATACCACATTGTGACGAATTTCAGCAAAAAAGTCGTACGGTAGGATCACGACTTCTTACTTAAAGTCGTACCACGTGTGACGACTTCTTTGGCCACATTTGCAAAGAATTCGTGCCACGTTGCGATGACTTATTTGGTGGAAATTGCACAGAAGTCTCCGCCACGTGGTACGACTTCTTTGCAAATGTGGCAAAAGAAGTCTCCGCCACGTCATACGAATTCTTTGCAAATGTGGGAAAACAAGTCTCTGCCACGTGGTACGACTTCTGTGTAATTGGTTTCCTAACTTTCTGAGGTTCGTAATACATATAGCATAGAGATACCCATATTGTGTTCAGTTAAATATTTTCTTCTTTCCTCTTCTCCATTCCATATCAAACCATTCTTACTCAATTACTTTCTCAAGGACAATGAATCATTTTCATGGTGATGGGAGTTCTACAATGTTTGAGGATGAACCAATTATCCGAGACATGATAATTGATTCCAGCTCAGAAGATGAAGATCCTGAGGACATGGAAGATGATGTGCCTGCAAACATGATTCATCTATATCAGTCAAATACCACAACAACAACAAATACAGAATATGAACTCGAGGAGCACATGTGTTTCAATTCCAAAGATGCAACAGTATTTGCAATCAAATAGTTTCACATTCAGCAAGGGTACAAATTCATGGTTGTCGAATAAAAAACAGATAGATATGTTGTTAGATGCATTCACTATAACAACGGTTGTCAATGGCGACTGCGAGCATCTTACTCAAAAATTAGAGACCAATGGGAGATCAAACAAATTGAATCACCTCACACTTGTTTGACAACTGTAATGTCACAAGATCACGTCAACCTCGATTCACACCAAATTGCATCAATCGTGGTGAATTCCGTAAGGACAAATCCCTCAATTCTAGTGAAAAGTTTGATTGTAGAAATCAAAAACCGGTATGGTTATAGTGTCACGTACAAAAAAGCCTGGATAGCTAAGCAAAAGGCTCTTGCCATGGAGTTCGGCGATTGGGAAGACTCATATAATTATCTTCCCAGATGGTTTCAAGCTTTATAACAAAGTCTTCCAGGAACAATTGTACAGTATGTCACTAGACCGGTTGTTGTTGACGGTCTAGAAGACAACTCCTGTCACGTATTAGAGCGTGTCTTCTGGGCTTTTAAACCTTGTATTGATGGGTTTAGTTGCAAGCCCATTGTCCAAGTTGATGGAACCTTTTTAACTGGCAAATATCATGCAACTTTGTTAACCGGAATTAGTCAAGATCGGAATCGCAACATATTTCCATTGGCTTTTGCAATTGTTGAAGGAGAAACCAAGGAGGCCATGATATGGTTCTTCCAATTATTACGTGCATTGGTCACACCCCAACCAAATGTCTGCCTTATAACTGATAGATAGAGGCTCAACCATACTATCAACATTGGAATCTCCAGAGGTTGGTTGGGAATCATAATCAGTGTTTTGCATCCGCCACATTGCATCAAACTTCAATAAGAAGTTTAAAAACACGAAGCTTAAACGACAACTAATTAACATGGGTTTGTATATTCCTTCACTTCCTTTTGATACATGTATTATCTAATTTTATTGATTTTTGTAATTTAAGTATCCAATTATATGTCAGGTTATGAAATGAAACAACCCAGACTTCAAGCCAAGTTATCTGCATTGCGAACAGAATTCTGTCAGGCAGCTTTGTGGATAGATCGCATAACCACTGGAAAAGTGGACTCAGGCCTATGACGGCGGTAAACGATATGGCCATATGACAACTAATCTGGCTGAATGCATGAATTCTATCTTGAAGTGAACACAATATGGGTATCTCTATGCTATATGTATTACGAACCTCAGAAAGTTAGAAAACCAATTACACAGAAGTCGTACCACGTGGCGGAGACTTGTTTTGCCTCATTTGCAAAGAATTCGTATGACGTGGCGGAAACTTCTTTTACCACATTTGCAAAGAAGTCGTACCACGTGGCGGAGACTTCTGTGCAATTTCCACCAAAGAAGTCGCTACCACGTGGCATGACTTCTTCGTAAATATGGCCAAAGAAGTTGTCACACATGGTACGACTTTAAGTAAGAAATCGTCATCCTACCATACGACCTTTTTGCCGCAGTGAAATTCGTCACAATGTGGTACGACTTCTTCATACCATCTCGCCACCATGCCATACGACTTACCCAAATCCGTAATAAAAATTTTTTTTGCACCTTTTTCATAATTTAGGAAAAAAATTACACTACTATGGTTAATTAGCCGTGTGAATCTTTTTTAGTATAACAATATGCCTCTCTTAATTATTAGTAACAACGGAAATTACTGCGATGAAATTAGAGCAGCCTATCTATTGTAGTAAATAAATTTTCTTCATTACCAAGTTTTACATTGCTTACTATCTGAACATGATGTCTGTGGTGGCAACTTGTGTGTCTTTTTGACCAGGTTCTTTATTTTGATTATGAAAAGTTCAAAGGAAATATCTTTGAAGGTTTGCCCAAGAAAGATTTTAGAGTGAAGGATTGGGGTCCTGCACCCCAGATGGGTTGCTTTTATTTATAAGTGCATCTATGCAGTATCACTTTTTTATATTAAACAGTACCCTTAACTTCTTGTTGCAATTTTTTAAAACCAAAAACTTAAGTAATCAAAAGGTAGTATTAATATAATCATTAATAAAACCTTGTCAGGCAAAGACAAAAGTTTTAAAGAAAGTCGAGACATGGTCATGCTGCAAAATGCCACTATGGTTCCGTCCGAATTCTAAGTTTTTACTAAGAATTAAACTTAGAATTTGGTGATTCTGTTGTATGTAATACGATAACATACCATAGGTAAAACTATCGCGTGAGGTTTTCAGTATAGTAAACCAGACTATTATTCGTCAACATTGTCTCTACTAGGTTATTATGATTAGCTTCATTACACTTACTAAGTGTAACAATGTTTGTTGATTAACTTTTCATTTTACAATATATATATATATATATATATATATATATATATATATATATATATATATATATATATATATATATACTTGCACTCATATTTAGATAGGTTTGTCGGGGTGAGGCTACTAAAATGCATAGTAGCATGGTTAGCTTAAAAGAGCTAAAGCAATGAACTGAAGTTAGATCATCACTGTAACAATGGCTAAACATCACTCATGTAACCGGTTATGCTGACATCCTTATATATATCCGTAAAATTTTTATTCTGTAACATACTACTGTAATAACATTTTAATTTGGTTTGAAGTATTTCTTTTATTTCTTTTTGGTAATAAGAACTGAACTTAAGGCTATTTGTTTCCATTTCCCCAAACAATAGAATGACTAGAGCTGTGTTAGGGAAGGACTTATGGTGATGGGGTGGTGACACTATATATTGAATCAAGTAATGTAAATATAATTATAAAAGATATTAATGCATGATTAAATAAAATAAATATATTTTTAGTTATTAGTTAACTAATATAGATACCATTTTTTAGGGCATGAAATTATAACCAATGTCTTAAGCCAGAAACTTGAGTTTTATAAGATATCATTCACATGAAATTCTGATAACTTTTGTATTTCTGGTTTAGGGCCTGGATGTTCATCAATAGCATACGCGGCATCAAAGGAAATTTGTTGACTCAAGGCTGAATCATTTGCTACTAGAAGAAGGAGAATGTTACTTCTCATTTTACGATGCTGGTTGTGTTACCTAGTTGTCAAATCCTATGCATAAGAGATATTTTTAAATCCAATACTATATATTAACGAAGTGCATTTGAACAACAAGTTCAACAAGAGTAGCAGCAACCACAACAAAAATCATCCAACCAACAAGAAAATGAGCATGAACAATCACCCAACATAGAATAAAATGAGCATGGAGAATTTGGACATGAAGACCATTATGGAGGCTATTAGGATGTTTAGGCTTTGAATATTTGATTATGTTTCAAGTTTGTTTGCATTGTGGATTATATTTCAATTTCACTTTACTTTAGAATTATGTTATCTTTGACTTACTTTTACTTTGTATGATGAGACTTTGACTATGTATGTTATGCTTGAATTTGAATTAAATATGAATTTTATTTTTTGTTAGGTGTATTGAATGATGCTTGAATGTTTCATAGTGTAAAATATTTAAAAGCAATTCAATTAAAATTAACATTTTGATGTATGAATAGACTAGTTGGTGAACAATGTGTGCATTGACATTACCCATAGACTAGAATTGGTGGGTATTACCCACATAATGGAGTTGATACCCACGGACTGGAGTTGGTGGGTATTACCCACGGACTGAAGTTGGTGGATATATATATACTACAAAAGAAAATGATTTTACCCACGGCCAAAATCCATAGGTAACAACAAAAATCCGTGTATATATATCATATCAATATACTACAACACATAATAAATTAAATGGAATAATTTTTAATAAAGTTGTAAAAGTCTTCAATTATATTTTACTAAAATAATGTAATTTATACTTAATATATTTGATAAGATTAGTATAAAACATATTTTATTAGAAATTGATATTTAATTTGTTAATAACACTATTTATAGAAACTAATATCAATTTATTATATCAAAGTAGTTTCTTGCATATGTTATAAAAAAATTGTAATACAAGAATTTTTAACTTGTCATCATTTGAAGTTTGTTTTATTTATGTAATCAATTCAATAATATTGTAACAACCTAGAAAATTGTCATGTGAGTAGAAGTGGTAAAAGTGAAATGAGCACCTGATTATTTTATTATTAAATTAAAAACGAGTATTTAAAAAAAAAGTTAATAGTGAAGTCTCATTTTTAACTGAGTTGCCATTTCTCTAAAAATCCGCCTCTTCCCTTTTCTCTGACTATTCTCTAAGCCTTCGTGTTTGTCTTTCATTATTTTTTTGAGCGGAGCCCACTGTTGGACACGTGGTGGATAACAGAGGAAGACTACCCGATCAGAACCGTAAGTTTGTTTTCTGCCCTCTTCCCTTAGAGCCAACACTACAACAAATATCACTTTAGGCAATACTAAATAAAACCACATGTATAAAAGTGTTGCCTAAACATAGTAAAAGCAACGGTTTTACAAATGTGAACTATAAATTATTAAAAGCCACGATTTTTAAACTGTTGATACTTTAGGCAACATTTATGTACATGTTGCCTATTAAAATGTGTGCTAAAAGGTAAAAACCGTGGCTTACATCAAATTAAAAAAATTAAATTGCATAATTGCTTATTGCTGGTTTTAGTCTTTCACGAAAACTTTGCTGGTTCTCGCTCTCTGCTAAAACTTTCTTCCTGCGATTATCACTCCTCTTGTCAAAATAGAGGCCATCTCCCTTTCACTCTTTGTTGATTCTCTCTTTCAGTCCCGACTCTCGCTCTCACTCGGATATCGCACATCGCACATCCAGCTCGGTCCGTTCATTGTCGCGGTTCATTGTCACTATTCATTGCTGCCGTTCATTGTCGCCGTTCATTGTCGTCGTCTTCTAGCTTCTCACGGTTAGTCTTCTATCCCTTATTTCTCTTGTTTTTTCATGGTTTTTCTTTTGATTAGGTTAGGTATATAGTGTTTTTATGTTGTATTTTAAAGATTTTTAGATTTGGGGTTCTTAGATTTAGGTTAGGTATTGTGTGTTAGCAGATCTACGAGCACAACTAGCAGTAAATCAAAGAGGAATTGCTCTAGTTCAAGAGCTCATTAAGCAGTATGGTCTGAAAACTGTTCAGGCTTACATGAATTATGTACAGGCTAATGCAAAAGCAGCAGTAAGAGAGATGTTTAAGTCAGTTGGTCGTAGCATTTCATCCAAGTCAAATGAACTTGCAACTATTGAAGAAGAGGACTACATGGATGATGGATCCATTATTCATTTGAAATTGAGCATTGACTCTAATAAGGGAGAAGCAATTTTTGATTTTGCTGGGACAAGTGCTGAAGTTTATGGTAATTGGAATGCACTAGAAGCTATAACAACTGCATTTGTCATATACTGTGTTCGTTGTTTAGTGAATGTTGATATTCCTCTCAATCAAGGTTGTTTGGCTCCAATGAAGATTCTTATCCCAGAGGGCTCATTTCTCTCTCCTACTGATACTGTTGTTGTAGTAGGAGGTAATGTCCTTACATCACAGAGAATAACTGATGTTATATTCGTTGCATTTCAGCCTCTGCTTGTTCACAAGGATGTATGAATAATTTTAAATTTAGAGATAATACCTTTGGTTACTATGAAACCATTGGAGGTAGAAGTGGAGCTGGTCCTACTTGGGATGAGACTAGTGTAGTATAGTGCCACATGACAAATACAAGAGTGACCGATCCTGAGATTTTTGAGCAAAGATATCCAGTGATTCTGCACAAGTTTGGACTTAGAGAAAATAGTGGTGGAGATAGATTCCATAAAGGAAGCGATGGTCTTCTTAGAGAAATAGAGTTTAGGCGCCTAGTAATTGTTAGCATTCTTTTTGAGAGACGTGTCCATGCACCAAGAGGGCTGGAGGGAGGGAAAGTGCTCGTGGAGCTAACTAATTTATGAGAAAAGATAAACGAAAGATTTATCTTGGTGGTAAGAATACAGTTGAGGTGCTTGCAGGGAACGTTCTTTAAATTTTGACTCTTGGTGGTGGCGGATGGGGTTCTCCATTGTAAAGTTTCTTGTCTGTTGGATGAGAGAATTATAAGAGACAACTTCATGTTTGCTGTTTTGGTTACATGAATTGTAAGAAAAAACTTGTATTCTGTCCATGACAGACAAATAATAGCTTGCATCCAGAGTTTCAATTCTGGACCAAGTGGATTTCAATTTTGATGTCATCTTGAGTAGCTAAAATACACCTGAAACAGAGTTTCTCAACAAAAAAAAAATCTTTTTGAACTCATTTTATTCTATAATCTAAAGTATTTGCATCACATTATCAACTTGTGGTTTCATTCAATACTTCACAAAATTAAAATAGATACACTGGACTTAAGAGATATCAAGGCACGAAGTGTGATAGGAATAACTTTCATTTATTATCGTGAAAAATGGTTCAAAGAACTTGGGTGCATTGTAAAATATTGTCAAGCATTCAGGATAATATTTTTGTAACACATGGGCAGTTTCACGTGTCACCTTTATTGATATATGTGGCATATTAAAACCCTGGAAGTCAATCAACCAGACCATTTTTGTTCTTGTTCTGGTGGAAGATTAAAAATAGCATTCTCCATGCAGTATACCAAATATTTAATTTGTCCTTTAGTTGACTTTGAGTTCTGCACCCAAAAAAGAAAGAAAATAATTTGAAACATGGATAGCATTCCTCTACAAAAATAATAGCACTTTAATCAGTTATGTAGGCACAATCTATTAAATTAAAGCTGGTCTCTATCTTAAAGCTGGAAGCATAAGAGTGTTTTCTGTTGGAAATAATGCAAGTCAAGTTTGGTCAATTTCAAGTATGGTATCAAAGCCTGTGTAGTCTATAAATCGAGCCAACTAAATATGTTCAATCCTAAGTGTCGAATTCTACTTTAAATTGAATCCATTTATATAATATAGTATAAAAATCTATCTAGTCTTCAACATGGATCACCAACATATGTTGTCTTGCAAACTTCACGCCCTAGATGTCAAGTCTTTGGGCATGAGTGGAGCAGAATATTGGTAAAAATGAAACCTCACATGGTAGCTGGATAAAATAAGTTTGAATGCATCCCTGATTCGCATTCTTCCATTTACACTTATTTTGACATCCAAATTAGATAAGCATGTCATGCTAGAGGTTAGAAATATATATATATAATAAAATATACCTAAATTAAAATATACCTAAATAAAATATATATTATGGTACCGTAACTAATAATAATGAAAGATTTCAAAAGCATTGATGAGGCTAAAATAACCTTGAGGGCAATAGTCGGTGACATGGATGATAATGGCCGTTTTCCTGGCATGACGAAATTTGCACCAAAATATGCATTTATAGTGGTAGTCATGGAAATGGCATTTCTCTCAAGATCTATTATACATAAATGACTTGTACCATGATCATGAATTTGATTCCACCTGCAAAGACAATTAAGCAAAACTCAGAATTCTTTATTGCCACAAATAAGTATGCAGAGTTAAAAGTTAAAAAAATTAGAAAAACAATATAACAGAGCTTCTAAAAAAATATTTTAATAAAATAAAAAAGAAATACAATTCTAGATATACATGGAGAGCTTAGTCAAGTTGGTCAAATGCCTAAAGTCAACCTTTATAAACTCCTTTACATCATTCTTCCCTCGTTACTAATTTGGACATTTGGTTAAGTTTTGATGTTGGATAGACTTGATACTGTACTATCATTTTTAATTTATCCTTTTATTCTTGTTTTTTTGTTGCTTTACACTAAATGAAAAGGTTATGATGTGCTTTCAACACATGTTATGAAATTTTGCAGACACTGCAAGGAGTAAGGACCAAGAAGATCATGCTATAATTGAAATTTGGTATGTCTCCTTATGTAGTTTGCAGTCTTGTTGTTTTGATCTAAAAGTATACATGTGTTTTAAGTAAAGAAAGTAGTGCAGTGGGATTACATTCGTCTGTATCAACCCATGATCCATATGAGCAGGTATATATATTGAAACTTGTTTTGTTTTGTACTGTTGGAGGAATGAGTGTTAATTGATTTTCACATGTTAATTTGGACTTCTTTTGCTATTTGATTTTTACAGGTTAATCCTACAAATTTGGACATTGAACATGCTAATAAAC
>Ga0209700_103500_pt1 | contig 29982 bp, 18 predicted proteins | sample SiratroredBW_FD_187528 | JGI IMG/M metagenome (GOLD analysis project Ga0209700, IMG submission 187528) | Root nodule microbial communities of legume samples collected from California, USA - Siratro red BW (SPAdes) (version 2) | ecosystem: Host-associated > Plants > Roots > Nodule | place: USA...
AAAAAAAAAAAGACGTCAAATGTTTCAAATAAAAACTCAATATTATCCATACCAATGTGATAATTTTGTATTCAAAATAAATTTTAATTTATTAATAGCAATTTGTTTTACACTTTAAAAAATCCAAACTTTCTTCAAATGGGAGTAAAATATTGAACTTTCGTTTTCTCTTTACCCAGTCAACTTTTTGAACCCATTTGGCTTGCAATGAAGAAATGTAACTATATTTTGACTTAATCGTGATGGGAAAGAAGATTGACCGATACAAAGTTGGAACATATATGAGAAGAACCTGAACTGTTTTCACTGGTGTCACAATATTACCATGAAAGTAGATTAAAAAAAACCTCAAAAGGTTATTCCTTTAACGTAAGTTGCAGTGTGAATTTTCTTTGGTTTCAACTGGAAACCTGTAGAAAGAGAAAATGATCGCAAACAAGAAAGACAGCCTTTCTATTTCTATTTCTTTCTCTCTTTCTCTTTCCCTCGTAATTTTATTTTTGAGACAACTCACACAATTGTAACCTGGTTACTGCTGTCTTCCTCGCAATTCAATTTCTCTCTCTCTTCATTACCGTCCCATCCACCTTCAGTTTCTGGTTTCAGCCGACTAGTTTGATCAGGTTCCGTCTACCCAGATCTACCTTTGCTACAATTTATTCACTTTTTCATTTCTTTGATCTATTGCATCTCTTTAATATCCTTATTCTATCTCAATTTTAAGTCTTTCATGCCAAGCTTCTTCCGGGGACCCCTTTTGATCTTCGTTTTGTTGCTTAGTTTCTCGTGTAATTTGCTCCTTGCTTCTTGTTTTGGCTCAATATTTATAAAGATTTTATCTTTTATCATTTCTTATGATTATTTATTATCTTCGGATTTACGTTTGATTATGACGGTGCTCCTCTTTAAGTTTTCAATGTTCTTTCCAATTCAACTTTTTCCTTGAAGGATTATAGTGTCCTGTTTTTCTTTTTTCTCTGTGATTTCACTCATGGACCTTTATTTCATGTCTTTCCATGCTTTCTAGTACAATTTGATTGTCTGAAATTTGATTGCTGTTAGAAACGATGGGGGTGAAGTGAAATTCATGAGGTTTGACACTGCATAGCATTGGTCATTTGCATGTTTGAGAATTTGGATTGATCTCTGAAAGTTCATGTAAGACTTATTTGATAGTGATGTTGGTTCTTTCTCCGTAGTAGAATTTGGCATGCAACTCTAGTTGAGTTCTGATGTTGCTCCCATGTCCCAACTCCCAAGAAGACATAAAATTTTACTTCTTACATAGTTAATGGCCATTTGCCTATTGTTTCATCATATATTGTGCAGACATTGTACTTCTTGTTTCTTCTTTGATGAATAAGTCAACTCAAACTGATTGGTTTGGTTACTCTAAACTTCTATTTACAAGTAAAGAATACTGATAGGAAAAAGTCGTTTCAGCATTCAAGTAGCTGTCATGTTGCTTGGAAAATACTTTTTTCTTGAATTAGTCCATGACAAATGTTTGAAATGGCTTTTATTTCTACTTGGCAGTTAAGCGTGGTTTTGGCACGCTAATTCTGAAAACCGGCTACGATGAAGAAGGCCATTGGTCAAACTGTTAGGGAACTGTAAGTCTAACTGTTTACGGTGGTGTTTGTTACTATTTTTTAACTCAGCCCTATTTCATAATTCCTCACTATCTTCGTTATCCTTGCAGTAAAAGAGAAGTAAATAAGAAAGTACTTAAAGTTCCTGGAATAGAACAGAAGGTAATTTTGTTCGCTTAACATTTACTGTAAAACTGAATTGCATGTAATATAACTCATTACAAAGACAATGGTGTGGGATTTATGTGAAGTCTGCAATCTGAATTTACTTTTCTAATATTTGCCCGCAAAAGAAATTGTTTGTGGACTATCTTGGAGTTTACACATTATAATCTTACTTTGCAAATTTTAATTAGACTGGTTTCTCCCCTCTTCCAGGTTCTTGATGCTACCAACAATGAAGCATGGGGTCCTCATGGATCACTTCTAGCGGATATTGCACAGGCTACCAGAAATTAGTAAGCTTGAACTCATCAGTTTATGCTTGATATTGTATTACAAATATCTCATTTTTGAGCTCCCTTGCAGTCATGAATACCAAATGATCATGGCAATAATCTGGAAGCGGATTAATGACACGGGCAAGAATTGGCGGCATGTCTATAAGGTTTGCTGAACTTGTTTTAGATGGGATTACTCTTGGAATCTCTTTTTTCTTTTTGTTTATTGTCATAACACTCTTGTTTTCGGCCTTCAATACTTAAATGCATCCATGAACTGAAGTACACTATTTATGAAATTTGTCTTGATACTTATTCACAAACCACTAATGGTTCTTGCCTTTCAAGAACTCTGTCTAGTATGTTTATGCATTTATTTCTGATCATGCCCTCTTGGGAATGAATGCATTTACATTGTTGTATTAAATGTTCAACAACAGGCTTTGACAGTATTAGAATACGTGGTGGCTAATGGGTCAGAGAGAGTCATAGAGGAGATTAGGGAGCATGCCTACCAAATATCGGTAATTTTCTGTCAATTGAAACATTTATAAACTGATAAGTATTTTTCATTTTCAAACTATTAATATTATTGAAATGATCTAAACATTAGAATGCAACTTGATAATATTGTAAATGTTCATATCAACAGAGTTTGTCCAATTTTCAATATATCGATTCCAGTGGAAGAGACCAGGGAAACAATGTCAGGAGGAAATCACAGAATCTCATTGTCCTTGTGAATGATAAAGAAAGAATCATAGAGGTTAGGCAGAAGGCTGCTGCTAACAGGGACAAGTAATTCTCTTATTTGTGTGTTTTTTTATATATATTTTGAACTTTGTTATTTTCCGGTAGCTATAAAATCTTATATCTACTGCCTTGCTGGGGAAGAAAATATATTTCTTTTCCCTGTATTTTGTAATATCCATCCTTTGTGTATTTGAATTTCTTTTGGGTTTCTAGATCGCAAATGTAAAATCACAGGGTATAATATGTAAATATTTATACTGGGTTTCTCAATCTGGAGGAGATATGTAATTGTCCCACATGATTCACCAGGTTTCGCAGTTCAACAGGTGGAATGTACAGGCCTGGTTCACATTCTAGCAGTGGGGCTTATGGTGATAGATATGAAGATGATCGTTATGGAAGCAGGGAGGAAGATAGAAGTGATCATGGCTATGGCAGAGAAAGAGAATGGGGCTATAGAGATGATGATCGATATAGTCGAGATGGCTATAGGGATGATGAGTACCGTAGAAGAAGTGTTGATGACGACCAATATGGCTCAAGAAGCAGGGGCTCTGACAGAGATCATGATCATAATAATTTTGACGATGATGGTCAGCGTTCATCTCGGTATGTGCCTGAGATAGCCACATTTTTTTTATCTGAAATAGACAATGTTTTTATTGTTCATAATTATAGTTCTTGGGGTTCATTTGGTTTTGGATCTTAGACTCTTATTAGTTGTTATGATCTGTATATGCTTTATTGCATTAAGCTGATGGATTTGGCTTTTATCAATTGGCTTTTTGATTAAAACGATGTAATTTTATATTTATTACATGACACAAATAATATATATGCACATATTTAATCCTTTGTAAGTTGTAACTCTAGCATCAATTTATGCGGTTATAGCACAAATAATATATGCACATATGCAATTCCATGGGCAGGTTAGAGCGGAAACTTTCTGAGCAAAATGTGGGTGCTCCTCCCAGTTATGAAGAAGCTCTTTCTCAAAGCCCTTTACACAATGAAAGGTATGAATTTTATAATACGGAGATTGCCTATACCAAAGATATTTTGTTACTAAATCACTTTGATTGCAGGGATGGGGGAATTTCAGCTGCATCTGCCCCAAAAGGCTCTTCTCCTGTAAGTGATAATCCGACACAAACAACTGCTGCTGCCACTACTGCAACATCTGGAAACCGAGAAGCTGAGGCTTTTGATGAATTTGATCCTCGTGGTCATCCTGTATCAGGTGTGACAACTTCTTTCTTTCGAAAAATGAGTTTTTTAATTGTAGACATTTGAAACAGAAACTCAAGATCCAGTATACAAGTGAATATCTGTTAATAAAATAGCAGCAGGGCATTTCACTCGTGAAGCTCATAATTGTTCTTTTTGCTTATATGCCTTAGTAGAATGTAATTCAGAAATATATTATGGACAAGCTGAAACTTGAAAGTGCTTTCTAAGTTTCAAGGATTGTTCAACTATGTTGTGTGGTTAGTTACATGTAACACTTCATATATCCATCACTTGAGTCCCACACTTGAATAATCAATATCTTGACCTTAGTTGAGTTTGATGAAATTACTATCATATCATCTGCCATTTGGGGATTTTTTCAATTTTGATGATATTTAAGGGCTTCTGTTATGCTTTAATGCTGCTTTCTTAGCAAGAAACAATTGTTATGCTTTTATATTCTGATATCTTTATGTTTCTTATTAGCTGCCCGAGCTCCTGCTAGTAATGTTGAAATGGACTTGTTCGGCTCCCTATCTGAATCATCTTCAAATGCATTGGTTCCTGTGCCTTCTGCACCAGAAACAACAACCTCTCAAGGCAACACAAACCTTGATTCAACTGTGGCCTTTGCACCGCCACCATCTGCTACTAATAATTTCAATCCGGTAGGAATTTGCTTGTTTGTTTATACCTTCACTCTAAGAAAGTATTTGAATACGCTGTATTATTTAATAAGAATGAATTTTTGTGTATGGCTTGGAATGATTTTCTTGCTCGCTTGATTGTTAACAATTAGGTGGGTAGCTTCAAATTAAGAAATGTAGCGTATTAATTACTGTAACTTCTGTTTGTGGATTATGATGAATGGAGGGAACCTAAAAACTAGGAAGAGTTTTGTTTCTGAGGGGCATATTTACTGTGCTTATGCTTCGAAAAACTTTTTATATGCTTCTGCAGCTTAGTGCGTATAAAACATTTCCTTTTATATCCTTTGACCAGATTTCATCTCTGTTAATCCTGGTTTTTTGTTGGTTTAACTTTTGGCAGGTGTTTGAAGACCCATTTGGTGATTCACCGTTTAAGGCCATTCCTTCCGCCGAAACTCCTCCCCCTCAATCCCAGAGTCGTCCACCATCCCAGCCAAGTGGTTCTAACACAGAATCAGTCTCTAACTTTGGGTTTGGAGACTCATTTTCTCCTCCACCCAGAGACCGTGACACTCAGTCTTTGTCATTGGACTCCCAGTTTTTGTCAGCATCACAGGAAACTGATATTCTTGCAGACATTCTTCCACTTCCACCATTACCTGGGACAACCTCACAGCAGAACTTTTCAGTTCATCCTCATGCTCAGGCCTCACAATCTTTTTTTGCAGAGTCTGGCCAACATGCACAGCAAGGTTTCTCAGCTGGAACCAGTCAACCTGCCGCAGAGGCCGTTTCAGTTCCTGGTGGCCAACTGCTACAACCCCTGTCATCGAATCCCACTACACAGCAACCCTTTCCATCTCACACTGATCAATCTGTGCCGTCAGTTAGTCATATATATGGTGGATTCCCTCCCCAGGCTGGTTCTATGACTGAAGGAGCTTCTGGCATGTTCCCTCAAACGCAAGGTGGACACATGAACCAGACCTATGAACAAGGACCTAAGGCACTTACTCATGCACACACCGCTCCCGAACTTTCAATGGGACGGACTGCAAACTATTTGTCTTCTCAATACCCCATTGATCAAGCATCACAGTTTAACAGCGGAATCTTAATGGCACAACAGGAAGTACATGCTTCGCAGAATGCTGTTTCTCAATCATCCTCCAAGGACAAGTTTGAGACAAAATCCACAGTCTGGGCTGATACACTAAGCAGGGGCTTGGTTAATTTGAATATATCTGGACGTGAGTGTTATGCTTATATACCTTCTCAGACTGTTTCCAACTTATAAAGTCTTATCTGGATGAACACTGACTTCTCATGTTTTTCATTTGCAGCTAAAATAAACCCTTTAGCAAATATTGGAGTGGACTTTGATGCAATTAATAGGAAGGAAAAGAGGATGGAGAAGCCCACCACGACATCGGTAACGTCAACTGTAACCATGGGTAAAGCCATGGGATCTGGTTCAGGCTTGGGCCGGGTTGGTTCTGGTGCTCTCAGACCACCTACATCAAACCCAATGATGGGTATGGGCATGGGAAGTTACGGAGGAGGCATGAACGCGACTGTAGGGATGGGGATGAACATGAGGGGCATGGGGCAGATGCAGCCACCACCTGCACCCACTGGACTGCCTCCTGGGTCTAACATGCCCGGTAATTATAACTCCATGATGGGAACAGGTGGTGGTTATCCTCAATATCCTTATGGCCTTGGTGGCTACCGATGAGATTGACCATTGTACCTTGATACCATTACCAATGACAAACAAAGTGTGTGAGATTTATTGAGCATTATACTTAGATAGCAATATCAAAATGTATGAGATTGATTGAGCATTATACCTGGAAGATAAGAAGATAGCACGTCAATACCTCATTTGTGGCATCATCACTGTGTACTAGTGAACGGATCAAACCAGCGGTGCGATGTTTAATATGTTAAAATTATGAACTCGCATTTAATATTGTCTTCCGGACAGTTTTCCAATATATCCACATATTAAAGAAAATTTCTTGCTTGAGGGATTGGACGTTGAAGAAAGACCGATACCTTTTAACAACTACTCCCGATAACGGAGATTAAAGAATGCATTCAAGATTGTCAAAGGGCAATCCCGAAACAATTAATTTCGTAAGTCATTTCCTATTCATTTTGAAATAGACTTTTCGAGATGTATTCTCATTTCTTGAGTCATTTCCTATCTATTTTAAAATGGACTTTCCAAAAAACTTTCCAAAATGTATTTTTGACATTCCGGGACAGATCGATGGTGGCTCAAAATATTCATGGAGTGTACAAATATACATCCTTAATCAACCCAAAATCTATCTTTTAAAAGATTTTCTTTCTTCAAAGTAATTAAAATGTCACATTTAGCAAGCTATTATTACAGACTGAATTTTAGAATCAACATTAACAAATCGGTCCAAAACACTCAAATTTCTATCTACACAAATTGAATCGAATTTAATGCTTCTTGTTTTGCAGTCTTGGAAAACAAGTAAAATGTCCATCTTTGAAGGAGACTCCTCGTGATTTACCCTTCAAACGCCTCTTAAGGCGTGCTTAGTTCTTTTGAGCTTCCAGCCCAGGTGCTGCTATTATAATTTACCTGAAGTAGTAGCTTCTTCATCATGTTGTCTTTGATTAGCATCTTCAGCACCATGAAGATGGTCTTGATTCTCATTTGTGTCACCACTGCAATCAGTTCAGCAAAAACTTCGTATATTAGAGAAATCAAACTGCAGTAGGCATCTCACTCTAATAATGAGGAAAACTTTACAGCAGGATTGAGTGAAGTACTCTGCAGTGATTCAGCATTAAAGGATTGTGTGAAATTACATACCCAGAATAGATAATAAGACCAACAACAACAGCACCAAAGGCCACATAGTACATCCAATCAACCTGGAAAGCAAAGTTGGAACTTGAAATATTAGTACACTTTGCATGCCACTCATAATTTGATTGGAAACAATAGCGTGATTCAAGGGTGATGTCAGACCTTCTCATGGTAAGCGAAAATGCGAATTAAGACAGCCCACATGTCGGAGGTCAACAGAGACAAATTTAACATAGTGGAACCATTGATCTGTGACAAAACAAAGAATATCAGAAAATGCTAGTTCTCATGTTGGTAAAGCTAAGCTAAAGCTAAACTGTAAAATGGTTTAACGCCATCTAACACTTCAATACTATAAGTGACGCAAGAGAGATGTTGAGAATCAAGCAGGTATTAAACAAGTACTACGCAAGATTCTCGAGCACCTTCAAGGGTGAAAAATTTTTCACAATGCTTACAATTATTGAATAGTTTGATCCAAGAAATAAACCTAATTGTAAAGTTAATAGAAAATTATTCAATAAAAGAAGTAACAAAACCAAAAATTTACTTCCATAATGTGATAACTTTTTTTACATCTAGCAACATACAATTTCAAGCTACCAAATCTGCAGAATCATTGTAGTTCAAATCCACACCTTAAGTAGGACGGGGACTAAAGAGTAAAACATAAACATAGCCACCGAAAATCCAACAAAAGGAAGCGCCTGCAGTCACCATGGCAAGAAAGGGTCACAAACAATAAATTGACATGTTGCTAGAACATAAACAATTTGATGTGCAAACAGATAGCATTTAAGGGGATGCAGTAAAATGTAAAACAAACTAGAGAATAGTCTATAATCATTATGCCGGTTGTGAGTGGGGATGGTTCCAAAATATTTATCCCTGATCCCAAGAGAAAGGGGCACGTCACCATTCTTAGGACCAAATTCATTGTTTCATTCCATGATTGCAAACAGAAACCAACTCGGTATTTTTGGTTCTTCCAGACATAAAGAGAAGGACCATGTGAATGAAATCAAACATGTACATCTGAGACAGACTCTTGCAGCCATGCATACATCTTAGAAAAAGTGGAATTTGCCAATTACTCAAATAATAGAGTGCCGGTGTGAGTGTTATAATTGAGAGAGAGAGAGAGAGAGAGAGAGAGAACTTACTGCTCCGGCTGACCAGTGAATAGATTTGAGCTCATTGCGCTCAAGTATGCTTCTGTAGTACATTATAATCATTAAGACCAACACAGGAAAAAGAGAACTACGAATGTCATGAGTGTACTATATACAAGTGCTTTCAACCTTTTCTTTTACTTTCTGAATTCAAAAAGAAACTTTGATACCAAAATTATATTTATCTCAGCTAATTGTAATTAATTTAAAAACTACTATCTATTTTAACATTTCGTAGTCAATTCTAAATTAAAATTCCCAGCGCAATGTGATAATGACATAGTTCGATTTATTAAACCAGAGTAAAGCAATTGCAATCAGAGACTTCAGCTATGCAACGGGTGAATGGAATGAAGATGTATAGAAAGTCCAAATCAATACAAATATGTTATTTATAGATGTTGGAATTAATGTTTCAGCAAGTGTCATAAAGTGGATTCCTCAATGCAAACTTAATAAAGCACAAGTTTGAAGAAGATTAAACAGGTAGAAGAAGTTAAGAAAATTATTCAACAAAAGGATCTAAATCTGCTCTTAATGAAATTAATTTCAAGGATACATTTGAATGGCACTAACAATGCCACCGAAGACACCCAACATTGCCATCAACTCAACTCTATCAGCATTTTTCACTAGAAACTCCTGTAATTGGAAAGAAATAACAATACCAAAAGAGATTAGCCCAAATGCATCATATTCTTACTTTGCTGTCGAGATCTCAGATTCAAGCTGACTTGAAAATTTGGATCAATTAGATAAGATTTTCAATATGAGTATATGCAGATAGTATTGCAAAATGTGAAGTGCAGTCAGTTTACCTCGCTGACGTTGCTGACAGCATACAGTGTTGCACCAGCAATAACAAGAATATCCCCTATACGAGGGTTGCTTCCACCTGTAGCATGTGCATATACGATTAGACAATTACCATAAGGAGAAAGATATACCTTACTGATGACAAATGACAAGATCAACATGCACAAAAACAAATTTGAAGAACAAAGATACTGAACACCGAACTCTATCTTTCTAAATGTGTCTGTTTTATGTTGGTGTTTAGACATGCACAATATATCAGGGTCAATCTCAGAAATTATAAGCCACCAACCTGCTCGATCGCCAGCATGGACATCTGAAAATACAACCAGGACAAGGCCAGCAAGGCAAACAAGTACACCAGTTATCTTTAAGAATCTATATTTTGTTTTTAAGAAGAGCCACGTAAAAAGCATGACACATGGGATTGACCAGCAATCAAGCAGCATCACACTTGTTATTGATGTGTATTGGTACGCCTTCACAACTGTTCATTAGATGAGAATTAGCATGTAAGTCACCAAAGTAAAATGATGCAACTCAGTAGGTAACTTGCTTCAATAGAATAAATATGAATTGTCCAACAGATGTATTAGAAACAAAACATGAAAGTTATACTGAAGTAATCTAAATTTGGAAAATTAAGTGTGAGACATACAGGCTTGAGCAGATTGAATACAAATATATTAATTTCAATTTTCAACAATGTTCTCCAAGTATTTACTATGTCTTTGCCATCAGAAACACTTACCAAGAAAATTTGCTTCAACATCAACCAAGCCAAGAAGTATGTAATAATACCATTTTGCCTGCACCAATACCATATGGATTAGTGAAATTACCTTTAAATTTTTTTTTTTCATCAGTGAAATTATCTTTAAATGTTCAATGCTCAAAAGAGATCAGAGTAAAAAGAGCATATCAATATATATTTTAAATGAAGTAGTCTCGCACCCTCTAGTTGGAGGTTTCTTTTTTACCAAGGAAGAAGTTAATGAATATTACATCTCATGCTATAAAGTAAAAACAGTATAATAACATTACGTGTCCTAAAAGTGTGGTAGTCTATTTCTCCATAACAGCTTCCCAAGAATAGTCAAAATTTGTAGATACATAGGATCATGCAAATAGATGCAACCTTTTAATACTGGCTAGAGATATCACTGATCCACAATATACTTATCGAAAACAGAAATAGAAGATTCATAGACATTTGAGACACCATTCTACTCCAACATTCTTTTTAGTCTAATTCTATATGAACAACGCTTTTTACTTATACAAATACCCATCTATTTCAGCAACATTATAGTCACCTCCGGATCTATACAGTGCTACATCAAGACTTCTCTTTACAAACTCCAAAGCAACCAAATGGCTCTGCAAATTCGTTGTTTCTTTCTGTCCCCTTCTCGTGATGTTCATCAAACCTTGTGTCACGTGATGTTCATCATTTAAAAATGATAGCACAGTATGAAAGCACAGATAAACTGTAGGCATAAAAGGGATACTACCAATAGTTTCCTGTCATCTAATGAAAGCACCAGCTTAAAATGAGATGAAGTTAATATGCACAAAATAGATAAAAGAATGTTTTGAATATTCTTCCTTTAATTTCAGACAGAAGAAACAAAAATTACAAATATTAATTATCTAAGGCACAGCATCATGAATTGCAAATAAATTAAAGCCCTGGCCTATAACCTTAAGTGCTTCCCTTCTGTACACAAGAATGCTCCCGTAGACAATTGCCAAAAACACATAGTTTAGAAACGACTGTGAAGTTGGTGCATTAATCCCTGTAACAATACAATAAAGGATAACACTTTTTAGAACTGAATAAAATCAACTTAAGTAGGGAGCAGGGGCAAAAGAACAGGTGAGGAAGAACATAACATGTTAAAATGAAATCTAAAAAGCAAAACCTACTGATCAAAAGACACGTTTACAATAATTAATGGAGAGAACTCGTAAAGAAAATTAAGCCAATCCAAAAATATTCATTAACTGAGGACTTCCGTTGACTAACAATTAAAAACCAGCAATAAATAAACTATAAGACAGAATTTCAGTGAATCGTAGGAGAATGCAGCCAAACCTTTTTTGGCCAATTCAGAAGAGGTGAAACCAGTGGAAGTGATCAGAAGAGAGAGAAACTGTCCCAACCCAAGACCTATTAACGTATTTTTGTTCCTAAATTGGTCGAAAGTGAGCATCTTTTCCTTTACCCGGGAAGAAGAGTTCAAATATAAGATAGAATGTGAAGTTCAGCTAACACCCTTTTGCAGACACTGTACTGTTCACCATTTAAGGATGTTCCAAAGGACTGAGTTTTCAGAGGAAGTGGAACAACACTTGTGTTTGTGTGAAATCAGAAACAGCAATTTTGCAGAGTTTATTAGGGTTGCACGTGACGTGATAATTCAGTTTAATCTAGTTTTTACCCAACTAAATTAAATTAATGGGTCAGTTTCACGTTTTTTATTCACCTACTTGACCCAATCTAAGTCAACTTAATTATAATTAATCTAGATCGGTTAAATAATTTATTAGAAATAAATTCTGTTAAGATTTTTTAATGAATAAAAAGTAATAAAAATACTTGTCGTACATAAATAAACACTAATTAGATAATAAAATATAAATCTTTTGTGATAAAATTATTATATGAATTATATCTTCATTGTATATTTGTTATCTAGTCACCAAATTTGAAAATTATGAGTTATTTACTTAATTCGTTCTAATTGAATGTACTAATAAAACCAATTCATTCCAGAAATTATACCGTTTTGGAACAAATTTATCGAAACAGACTCAAGGCAAGTCCAATTTACATATTAGCACTTTTTCTTTTTCTTTTTATGCATGGTGGAAATTCGGATTTTTCGGGCTGTTGGGTTTAGACCTCATTGGAGGAGTTTTAATTTCTGATAAGCAACAAATTTGATCTGATGATGTAATTACCGTTTTTTACTAATTTACATAAAACGAGGTGATAAAGTTGGTACAGAGCAATAAATGCCAAATTAAAAATAATGAGTGGATAGCTATGGTTTATGGAATACTAGATAGGGTAGGTGAAAGCATTAAACATGTGCAACTTTTTTATAAAACATGTCTAAATTTATTTATTTTTTTTATGAAAATTGATATGTCGTATTAAGGCATGACTTTTTAGTTTTATTTATTTTTATTGAAATTGTATCATTATTTTTTTCACAAGAATTTTGTTAACGTGAATGACTTATTCAATTGAAATTGGGATTTCATGACACTGACTTAATTATTTTCGATAAAAAATATACTTATTTTTTATAAATAAATAAAAAATACATATTTTTTTGATGTTTTTTTGTTAGATATGGTATAGTGTTGCCTATCACACTTCTTTTTACATAACAATTTTTATAACTTGTAGTTCATAGATGGAGTGATAAGAACTTTAAACTTCAAGAAACATCACTCAGAATGATGTTTTAGATAATAAGAAAAGTAATCTCTCCAATTTAATTCAAAATTTTTAATTTCAACAAAAGCTTTTTTATAACAACTTATTTATATGGGATTCATCCATACACTTTGAGGTATCAAGCTCAACATAATTCTACATCCAAACTTTAGGCAATATGAAGACATATCATTTGCTTAAAGTAATCAAATAATATCAGTCTATAGAGTTTAGTTATAATTTAGTCTCTTGTAGGAGTTTTCTGTCTCGTTTAATAATTTGGACAAACTTCACATATTTGACATGTTAGGACAATCACACAAAATCTGACAAGACTAAGCATTTAAAGTGGATCAACTATTAAGAAATGACTTTGTTTTGGTGTGGAATGCATCTTTATTTCGTATCGGAAAGTAAATGATACATGGTCAATTCTATATATATTTATCAATGTCACAACTTTTGCAAGCTCCTTATATACAACAAAAATCCATCACCCTCATATTCCCAACTACAACCAATTATTATCAAATGACATGTAAAAAAGTAATTTTTCATTTCGTTAGTGAGTTTAAGAGAGGTGAGGAGTTCTAATTAAAATTAGCATGTAATGTATGTTTTCAATTTTTTGTCCGGATTATTTTCTCTATACTTTTTATCTTTTCCTTTTCTCTTTCTTATTATTTTGTTATACACTTTTTGTTCGAAACTAACAATTATTAATCAAAATTGGTAAAAGTAGTAACAGGTAACAATTTAGGCAAGGACAATATAATAATTAAATATTATATATGTGAAAACTTTGAAAAATACACCAAAAATATAAGGATATTTTTATATTAAGTAAGTATTGCATGAATATTTATTTTATTAATAATAATATTAGTTTTATTTTTTAGTATTAAAACCATCTAATAATATGATTATTTATATTTTATTAATAATGATATTAAATCATTTAACTAATATTTAATTATAAAAATACCTCAACAATTTTATTTATTTTTTACTGCTAATTATTTATATATTTTTTACAAACTAAAAATATAAATTTTAATTCAAATAACAATTTTATATATTTTCCAAATTAAATTTACAATAAAAATAAAAAATATAATTAATTATTTTTATATTATTTTTTCATCTTAATTTTAATTTAATTAATAATTACAACTGATACCATAACTATTATTACATTTTAAAACCATGCTTATTTCATCCATAATTTTGAAACTTGAATTTCTCTACCAACTTTTGTCATGTCTTCACTGTCTTCTAAGTTTTAAATTTACTTATTTATTATGTGTTAAGTATCTTTTAAGTCTTAAATTTACATATTTGTTCTTTATCACATACATATACTCTCGTATCATGGTTGTCAAATGACATATGAATGTAAATTTTTTTTTTTTTCATTATTATTAGATACGAGAGAAACATTGTTAATATTCGTTTGTAGTTAAAGAATACATTTTACCTACATTACAACATAATATGCATGACAATAGACATGCATCTCTTTAGTTCAATTGGCTTATTTTCTAACTTGTTTGTAATTAATCTTAACAATATATATATATATATATATATATATATATATATATATATATATATATATATATATTTAACAAACTTCAATAACATAATTATCATTTTTTAATTTCCTTATAAATGACTACACAACCTTGTCATTTGAATGGAATGGTTAATGAGAAACACTTTGTCACAGTCCACCAAATGACATAAAATTAGTCACCATTATGAAAATTAAGATATTCTCATGACATTCCATCTTATTAATACAAATCAAATTCTAAGTCTAAAAAGTTACATTAATTTTACTCACATCTAATAAGTTAACATTATATTTATAAGATTTAATTTTCTTATTTAATACAACTTTAACAATTGAATTTTACACGTTAACTCATTTCAAATTTGAAGTTATTTCTTTTATAAGTTTAACACAATTATGTTATATTATTATTATTATTATTATAAACTTTGAAATTTTTATTCTATATTTGATTACATTTATATACAAACCACTATAATAATACACACATTTAATTATCAATGAAACATTTTTTTTCACCCTTAAACTTAGTCTTAACATTTTAACTTATTTTTTTAAAATTTGATTATACAACAATTTTTATCTTTAATTTACATTTACAAATTCCACTCTATATTTTAATTCATTTTACATCTCTTGTTACATTTTTTAAAATCCTTTCAGAATTTAACGTGACCAAGAATAACAACACTAATAATAAACATCCACACCATTTTTTTTAATTTTTTTCTATCTTTGATTCAATTCGTATACTAACTGTTATAATAATAACAAGTTTATTTATTTCCATATTATTTTACAAAAACAATATCACAATAACAATATTTTTTCACCCTTAAATTACTTTTCATTTTATTCTTTCTCACAAACCAATTACATTTCAATTTAAACATTTTTGAATTATTTATTTTAAATTTCCTTTGTCCACAATCAATTATTTCTTCAATATAAATACAATTCCACTTTATAATTTCACTTATTTCATATTGCATTTTGAAAACCTTCCAAATTTTTCTTCAATCAATAATAATAACAACAATAATAAAGATGTACAAAATTTTAAAATTTTCTACAAGCCCCAATTATATTTCCCCTTACATAATTATTTATTTTCTTTCCTCTCTCAAATCAATTAAAAATTATTCTCCCCAATTTTAATTAATTATTTTAATAAACCTTCTACCTAAAATATTTTCTTTTCTATTTTTCCTTCCCTTTATCTTAAAATAAAAAGCAAAAACTCCTCCCAAAATTTGGTTGAGGAAGCCGAATTCTCATTTTTAGGGTTTTCCCATCATGCACACAATAAAGGATGCTAATTTGTAAAATAAATTAAGAGAGAGAGAAAGTTGGTGAGATAAGAAAAAGATAGGGCATGATGTCCATAGATCTAAGATTATATATACGGCGAAGAGAGAGAATGAGATGAGGTAGAGAAGACGCCTACGTATCCTATTACCCTAATCTTCCTTCTTCTTGCTGTTGCTGTTGCTCTTGCTCTTGCTCTTCCACTGCCACACCCAAATATTAGGGTTAGGGTTTCAGCTCAAACCAACTAACTCTCACTCGATCTATTCTCTGTTGCCTCTGCGTTTCATGGATCATCGCAAGAGGGGGAGGACTGAAGCTGCCTTCAATGTCAATGGCGCCGCCAAGAAATTCAGGCCAGGTTTGTTTCTACTCTTTCATCACTTACCATCTCCCTTTCCTTCTGCTCACGACTTACGTAATTTGCTTTCTCTTTTATCGTTGTTTTGCTCTTTAACTGTTCATCAATCTTTCCAAGATTCGCTGCCCGTGTTTTGTTCTGTTTTGTTTTCATCTGCGCGCCCAATCATTAACAATGGAAGAGCGCTGGAAAATCTTGACAAGTGTTAAAAAATGCTAGGCTAATTTCGCTATCGTTCTTTTCTTTAAAAATATTTGTTGTTACATATTGTTAATGTTTTCAACCAGATATTTATTTAAAACAGTTAAAATTTCATGTTCTCTTTAACCCTACAGATACAGTCTTGTTAATATTTTGCCTTCTGATAATATCACAACAATTTACGTTCTGTCTTGGTAAGATGTATGGGATGTTGAATTTTTGTCCCGTGCACCTTCTCCGAAAACACTCGGTATACGTAAGCTTAAATGAGCTAATATTGGTCAAATAATAAGAAGAAATGGTTACTGGATCTTATCCAAGTTGAATCGTAAAAGATCAATGGAATTTTAACTGAGAGAACTTAATTAATGTTCTGTAACAGAAACGGACTCCTTTACAACTGGTATAGGAAGCAAATCGAAGCCATGCACAAAGTTTTTCAGGTTCAAATCTTTAACTTATCTAAAATAAAAATTTAATGCACTTTCGTATATGTATAAATTTTCTAATGTTTTAGATAAAATGGATACACAGTCTCTTCAAGCTGAATCCATATGATTTGACTAATGAATTGGGTAGTTAAAGCTGTGATACAGGTCCTACTTCTAATTATGATAACAAGACTATGAACAGAAATTGTTGATTCTCAAGAATGATCAGTTCTATTAAGGGCTTCCTGGGCAATATATAATTGAAAGCAGTTCTATGGGATGCATAACTTGATCTACGTAATTGGTAGTATACAATTATCTGCAATCTTTGCAAGTAAAGGGGCGTGATGCCAACCACTGAAATGGCTAGAGCAGTACATGGCCTAAGACATATATATCTATCAATACACCAAAACATTAGTGGATGGAATGATGCTTAGAAGCATTCACAACACACTTCTTTCTTATTTTTGTATGGAATTGTTGAATTACCTGGTTTTCATATGATCTCTATGATACAATGATGATAATGTGGTTCTTTTGTTGACTATACTGCTTAGCTGATATATGCTGTTGTGCAATTGTTTGATATATTACTCTCGAAGCTGATATCTGCTGTATTTTGTCGCCTTAATTATATTGAAGTCTGAGGAATTCGATTTGGTTCTGAATGCATCAATTTGGAGATTAACCATGGCTTGGAAAGTAATGCCTAAAGAGAATGAGAGCATAGAGTTTGAAACCATGGAAACTGGAAAGGCTTTAGAGTTTGGGAAGAGCATAGTGATAATTTGAAAGTACTGAAATCTAGAAAGATAACAAGGAAAGTAATCTTCAAAAAATTTGATCATATCGCTACATAACTCATATTTTTAATCTACATATTTTTTCAGATAATTTTTTTTTTTGTGTGCAGATGTGTAATTATTCATATATTCAGACTAGTCTTCCAAATACCATGGTGTCTTGTATCGACATACTCCAAATGTATACACAAGTCATAATGTCTTCCATTAGCAATTCTTTTGAAAATCTTTCCAACTGTTATATGCCAAATAGGACTTTAAATACGCTACAACGTATTGCACCCTCAGATTCTCCATTAACTTAGCTTCAAAATATTTTCTAGGCCAGCATCGGTGTTGTCATGTCATGTCTTTATTCTAAATCCTATTTAATCAGAATTCTTCCGGGCACATCAGTAATATTCTTTTCCCCGTCCTCTCTCATTTGATGTGGAATCGAGAACAATCTTTTGTTGTATGCTTAGTTTGTCAGTTTGAGTGACATTTTTGTCAACTTATATTAATGTAATTTTAATTCTTTTTTGTGGCTACATGATTTCTTTCTATAACTATTTGTTGGCGGATTGAAACCTTGATGCAGATAGATTTAACCTGTTTATGTTTAACTTTATTGGTAGTTCTATCATCTTGTTTGATAATAAGTAACTATTACATAGAAGTTTGACATCTTTCTCATGCTTGAGAGTGAGCAAGGCAAGCTATGTTCATGACTTGATACTGAATTTATGTTTGGAAATTTGCAATATCTTTCACCCATCTGATCTAGGAAGCGGCCCTGCTGATTGGAGCTTAATACATGTTTTTAGTTCCTTTTATTTTTTTTAAAAAGATCTTTTACATACTAACATTTCTAAAATATTATGATGAAGCCTTTTACCTGTTTCTTTTTGGGCCCAAGATTTGACTTGTCCTAGTCTTATCTTGTGATTTTATGGTTATCTCGCTGGTTTGAAACATGGAGAGATTATGGGTTTGTACCTGATGGTTCGTTTTCAGTTATTCTTTTCCATTTTTTAGTCTTAATTGATAAAATCCTATAATAATTAGGAAGTGGCTCATTCTTGAATATTGAGTTATCTGTGATTTTATCTATTTACTCGTGAGTTTTCAATTCTTGTTTTCTTTGTTCCATCTGTCTATGTTCTCTGTTTGTGTTGTCTCTGGTCTGAGTTCACGTATCCTCATTAATTTGTGTTATCTGTTTACCCAGGAGTTTTTCGCCCCTTTTGTTTTCTTTGTGCCATCAATCTATGTTCTCTGAGTTTCTCTCTAGTCCGAGTCTTAGGGATGCCCTTTTGGTCATCTCTACTGACCCAAATTATTCACTCCTTTTTCTCCATTTCTTAGTTAGCCATGGCATTTTTGTTACTAATTTACTTGTATGATTGGTTAAGGGATGAGACCTATATCTTCTTATTGTTAATTATGAACATGTCAAGGTTTGAGTATTTTTAAAATTTATATGTATTTTGTATGAATTATATAAAATGTGTAAGAAACGTTAAAAATACAAGTCACTGTTATGAGCTGTGATGCTATTGTGTTTTTGGGGACAACTGTTTCGGTTTACTTTCCAGCCTTGGTAGTTGTGTTCTCTCTCTATTCTGAACTGTTGCTTCTAAGTCAGCCTGAAGTGACCACGTGAATGCATGTTTATGTTGTTGAAAGAATAGCAGATAGACATTACTAGTTACATGGAAAAGGGATGTATATGTAAATTACTTACGAAGAAGGAATAAGACTATGACTTGAGATGCTTTCATAAAACTCATGCAACATGGATCTTGGATTTTCCATTATCTTCTGTTAATGTGTGTTCTTAATGCTTATCATTTGGTAATTTGATGTTTGTAGCCTCTCTATGTTTGTTGCCTTTACTATGAGAAATCAGATTGAGAATGGTTGAGTTAGTGCCGAATCTTATTATTTTAGACTTCAAAATGATTTATGAGTTAGTGCCTTTACTGTGAATTTTGTGAGTTATATATGCCATGCTGTAGTTTGTTTCGTATGATTTCTTTTTCTCATAAAATGCGCTCTAATTTCTAAGCTTATTTATCCTTGATAATCATGTTCCTTATTCTCTTATTTTTTCATTAGAATAATTTGCCATCTTATTTATGATACTTTACCAGTCTGAAACTGATTTTTTCCCCTGTACTGTCATTGGGTATTCAATATTGTTTGTTACGTCGGTCTTCCATCATTAGTATTTGCACTGCTAAGAATTCCCAGATAATGTTATATTGTATTTGCTTAACAAGAGGAAGATGTTAATTATGAAAATAAGAAGGCATTAGTTTTGTTAGGGAAAGCGTTCTTGATGCATTTTAAATGAATCATCTTAATTCTTAAACGATGCTACTTTGGTGTATATTATTTGTCTGGCTCTTTTTAGCGTCTACTTTTCAGTTCATACTTCATAGAGTGAATTAGCATTTTACTGAGTTCCCACCCCTACCTGTATAAGCTTTGGAATCTTACTAGTTGATTATATGTTAACCTCATGTCATCTTCTTTCCTCTCTAATGCAGCACCTCTGGCTGCCCATTTGGTGAAGGATGTCATTTCTTGCATTATGTTCCTGGTGGCTTCAAAGCAGTCTCTCAGCTGATCAATGTTGGTAGCGATCCTGCTATGCCTCATGTTGGTAGAAATCCTATTCCACCATCCTTCCCTGATGGGTCTTCTCCTCCAGTTGTTAAAACCCGATTGTGCAACAAGTTTAATACGGCTGAGGGTTGCAAATTTGGCGACAAATGTCACTTTGCCCACGGTGAGTGGGAGCTTGGCAGGCCTACGGTCCCCTCATACGAAGATCCCCGTGTTATGGGACAAATGCCAAGCAGCAGGATAGGTGGACGTGTGGAGCCCCCACTTCCAGCTCACGGTGCAGCTGCCAGCTTTGGAGCCTCGGCCACTGCAAAAATTAGTATCAATGCTTCACTAGCTGGAGCAGTGATTGGAAAAAGTGGTGTCAACTCAAAGCAAATTTGTCGTGTAACAGGAGCTAAACTTGCCGTAAGGGATCATGACACGGATTCTAACCTCAGAAACATCGAGCTTGAAGGCAGTCTTGATCAGATCAAGCAAGCCAGTGCCATGGTACACGAACTTATTTTAAATATTAGTGCTGCCTCTGGGCCTCAAATGAAAAGCTTTACACAGACTTCTGCCCCGACAAACAACTTCAAGACCAAGCTCTGCGAAAACTTTGCTAAAGGTTCCTGCACTTTTGGGGAAAGGTGTCACTTCGCACATGGAACTGATGATTTGCGCAAGACTGGAATGTGACAGTGTTATAATATAGCTTACATGGTTTTAGTGAGGAGGATTGAATTGTGCAAAATTTTCTAGTTTTTCAAAATTTTCTCAATCAGCTTCTAATTTGCTACATGATAACTAATGGTGAGTCTTACCACAGCTTCTGAAATTCGATTGCCTCTCACTGTCACTCTGTTTCGTATTTAATGTTGGCCACTTCCTTCCATAATTTGTTGGCGCAATAACATTTAAAATGTAAAACATCACATTTTAATTTTCACTTTCTTCCTTTCGCGGATCCACTCTTCCCTGTCTAATTTTACAGACTTCATATGCGACTCTTGGTTTCCCCACCCCGTTTCCTACCTTTTTTTTTATCTAAATATTCTCCGAGCAAGAAAGTGGAAAAAAAAAAGGTTGTGGTCTTGGCTAACGCTGAATATTTTTTAAAAAGTACTATTTTGTAATTAATGTTGGTCAATAGACATTAATTCTTTGAAAATGAAAACATGTAGTGTCCATAATTCCCTATACTAAAAATGTTTTTCAGACTAGTGTTACTTTAATCGGTTAATTTTAGTATACTAGCAAAACTTTTGTCGTTTTTTTTTTCTCTTCTCTAAAACATTGCTTCTTCATACAATCTTTCGTCTTCTACTATCTTACTCTTTAGTCTAGTTGTCTTTATTATCTTTGTTTCTTTAGCATTATTTTTTCCCCATATTTTTAAACGATAATAGTTACCAAAGACGTCAATAAATACGATGACAACAATGATATCATTGAATAAATGAAAAAAAAGCATTTACAATGTTTCAATGACCTGAGGGATGAAGCAAGAAAAGTATGACAGTAATGAAAAAGCGTAATAAAAATATATTAAAAAGGTGATGACAATTCATGAATAATATTGGACTTGGATTGCTTGGTGACGGTGGTGTCATTAAAAAGGTGACAGATATATTTGATTGAGTGAAAAATATCTTAAAAGGATAGAAAAATATCATATAAGTAAGAAAAATATCTGTTGCTCCCATTCAAATCTATAATATTTTTCCACCCCATTCAAAGAAATTCCGTTGTCACTTCTATAAAATTATGTGGAAACAAATTATGCTACAACATAAAATGTATTAAAATAATCATCCAAATCTTAATTTCATTGAAAAAAAAGAAACAAGCAAGCTCAACTTTTACACACTTTTTTGTAAATACAGAAAAATAAAGTTGTCTATGCAACAAAAACTTCACTGAAAAAAAATAAGAAACAAATGAAAGTTGTAATAGAGATCAAACTTCCTATTCAGAATCGTACATTTTTCTTTTGCATAAAGTTGTCACTTAAGTTATAAGAAAATTTTGAAAAGTTTATTTATTTCAATAATGTTCATTCGAAATATTTTATCACTTAAATTGCAGATTATGTTGGATGAATTATTTTTCTTATTAGCCTCCCACAATGATTCCATTATTTTAAGACACAATAAAAGGATTGAAAGTTGCTGGTTGAAAATGCCATTCAAATTAAACTCATTGCTTCATGTCAAATTAACCCTTCACTTTATGTATGCAATCAACATAATGGAAAAATAAATGTTTTTTTTAAAATATTCATTTATTATACCAAAAGTAAACGTCATTAAGTATTTATTTTGTAAGCAATTTAAAATGTTTAATGAAATGTAATACTTTTACATTATACAGTTTTGGGTCAGGGTTACGTAATACTTCAAGATTGGATTGACAGATGGAATAATGAATGAGAGAATTAAAAAAAAATTAACTTTGATATTTTTTCAAAAAAATTGCTTTATTATGCTAGAATTAAAATATGTGCCTATATACTTATTTATAATTAAAAAATAAATAAAAATCTTAAAATCTTAAAAAAGCTGTTTATTTAGGAAGTAAAATTAGAAGATGTATTCATGGAAGGACTTGATTTTATCATCAGGATGACTAAAACATTAAATATGGTATTCTTCCATAATTAATAAAACTTTTGTACTAATTAAATAGCTGTCCAACATATTTGCTGGCACATATACATCTGACAGAGTGGTTTTGTGATGAATTTTGAATGTTGAAGATGATGTGAGAGAAGAGGCAATAACCATGACAGCTTATAAAGGAATGCTTGGAATCTTGATGTTCTTGCACATGTCTTTGGCTCCTTAACTCAATCATTAGCTTCCATGCCATGGCATTTGGCACCACCAAGGCCAAGAGAAGATGATACATTCTTGCATTATAATTGCCTTCATGTCTCCTTCTTTCAAATATGCAAGTCTCAACCGTTTATATTGTCTTTTGAATGAATTTTATCTTAGTTGAAGACATTTATTATCTCATATAAACCCTGATTTTCAAATAATACAAGACATATCAAAGAACATGCAGTAAAAATGTAGACACTCCTTGTGCATTTGGTAGAAGGTGAAAACTGATAGCTGAGCATGATGATCATGAATCCAACAATGCAAGGACTCACTCATTCATTTGACAGCAGACACAAGTATTTAATATTGTGGTTTCATGTTAGAGTGTGTGTCTTTTCAAACTGTGTTCAAATGGTAAGGTTGATTGTGTGCACTTCACATGCCTCTTCTCTTTAACAAGTGAGATAAAAGCTGAGTAGGATCATATATATATATATATATATATATATATATATGGATGATGATGATGATGAAACATATGAGGTGGAACAGCATGAACCGCTGCTTCTAAACCTAAATATGGCCAAACGAAATATGTGGATAGTTAGTGAAAGGATAGCCCACAAAAATGGACTCAATTGATGCAGTATTTATATATATTTTTAATGCGAATCTTATTAGCTTAATTAATTTGGTTTAACTTGAGTTACAGAATTTAGTTTATTGGTCCCTCTATTGACCAAATAGTTTTTTTATATAATAATTTTAGAGGTGACATGTACTAGCACACTGTAAATTAATTATAATATAACATTTGTAAAGTGATGTTTCACTATTGCTGACCTTTCTCTTCTTGCAAATGTTTTAACTAAGATCTATCTCAACCACATGCAATATCTATTCTCTTTTATCTCTGCCTTTAAATTAAATTTTAATATTTTAAAATAAATTGTGAATAATTAAAGTAACATTAAATCGTCAATTAAACTATGAATATCATATACTTAAAAATATTTATCTATTATGAATTTTAATTACATCAAAATAATTAAATATTATCTCGCATGGTGCACAAAGAAAACTACAAGTTTCAATTTAAAAAATAATTAATAGAATATAATTGGAATATACCAATGGGGGTGGGGTAGTTGTTTTATATTATCATTCAATCATGTATTTTCATGTATAATAAAATTGTAAGTTTTATGTAAAATTTATTAGCATTTTCTCTTTTTTCCTTGATTTACTGCATAATAAGAGATGAATAAATTTCTCTTCCAATTCGTTCTTACATTTGAGACATTTTACATTTACAACGAGAAACACGTATATTATTGTTTGGGTTGTATTTATTCATTTTGTAATATTTGATTTTAAAAACATTTTTACTATATGAAGTACCTTCAACGCAATCTTCTCTCCATGATCTATATTTCTCTTGTGTTTACAAAAAATGCATCACTTTTGTTAAAGAAATTGTTGATAAATTCTATTTGGTTTTATCTATTTAGCACATTCACCAAAATTTTCTCAACTAGTCTAAAATAAGGAACTTCCTTTCCAATAATTTTATTTTGTTAGTAATACTAAATTCCTTATCAAATTTAGAAATTTTCATGCCTCAAATACTTTCCTTTCTTTCATATTCTCCTTTCAAATAAACCAATTTTTTTTGGTAAGTTTAAGGTCACGATTTTGGTGAATACCATTTGTGAAACATTAGCAAACAAACATGACTTATATATTTGCCTTGTTTGTTTGTTTGTTTTTTTTTTTCTTTCTACATTTTGAGTTGAGTGGTGGTGAGATTTTTTTTACAGTAAATTAACAATATAATATTCTTCTGCAACTTCCTATATAAATCACTTTAGATAAGTTTACATTTTAACAATTCATATATTATATTTCACCATTAAATAATGAATTAACTAAATTTTCTTTTTCTCGCATTCCACAGATTTCATAGGAATGATGACTCTGATATAATTGTTAGGACTTTTGAGTTTTAAAGATATATTTTAAAAATAGTAGATGTTATATGGAGAAGCTTGTGATTCATTTTATTCATGTACCTATACTACAAAATATAACGTAATATCAAATATTAACAATATTTCAATCTTATTTGTAATCTAAATAATAAATATATATTCACAACATCTTTAGTTTGAAAAAGCAAATATTAACATTATATAAACTTACCCAGTTTAATAAAACAATTAGTGATCGTTGTATATTCACCTTCATTAGTTATGACTAATTGATAGAAAAGTTGAGAGGAAAAAAGAAAAATCCAAACAACAATGTGACATGAATGAGACTAAGACTGACTTTAATTTTAAGACAATATGTACATAAATCTTTGTTATGTCGTTCAAAGATTAAATTGTAAAATTAATTATTGTTTGTCTTATATTATTAAGATAAGATTATTTCAATAATCACATTTAAAATCATTTGTAACGAATTGAGAGTGCAAATTTACATTCACAATACATACAATTTAAACTCTGTTTCGTAATTTAAAAGTTAAAAAACTAATTGTTAAAATAATAATTAAGTTACATACCACAAGAAAATAATATAAAGATGAAGCAGACATGGTATTTATAAATCATATATGTTTATTAATTGTAAATGTACACGATTAATTCTGAGGTAATAATGATTAAGCTAATTAAGGTATATAAATGGATAATCTAACCAGCAATTAACAAATCACTGGCTCACACATCCATATCCTTTTAACCAAAATTAATGACAAACAGAAGCCTAACACAGTGTATGCAGCAGCTCTTATTGACTGAATACAATAATGCTTTGCAGAGAAAATAACTACTCAGCACACTTGCATTGAACAACTTCATACTCTCAAACCTTGCTATTTACTTCCTCTTGTTCTTGCTCTTCCATGTCACTATCTTCAACATTGATGCTCTTGTACCACTTGGCACATAACAAGTATAGCACAAAGTCAAAGGCAGCAAGCCCTGCAAGCAGAAAGAAGAACCTATCCATGTGCCCTGTGTTCAAGTTCTCAGGAATCCAACCTTTGTTTTGGCCCCTTGCTGTTATTATCATCACCATGTTCACCAGCATGCTGCTCACATAGTTTCCAAGAGAAATTGAAGCCATGCAAAGTGAGCTCCCAAAGCTCTTTATGCCATCTGGGGCTTGGCCATTAAAGAACTCTAATTGACCAACATACATAAAAACTTCTGAAGCACCAACCAAAACATACTGTGGGATTTGCCAGAATATGCTCAAGGAACTAGTCTTCTGGCCATGAATAATACGTCTGAGCCTTGCAATCTCTGTGGCACCAGAAGCAACCATTGCAAACATACCAATAATTAGGCCAATTCCCATTCTTTGAAGCTCACTTAGTCCCTTTGGATTACCACTTAGTTTTCCAGCTACTGGAACAAGGATTTGGCGATAAATTCCAGTGCATACAAGGACACTGCAGATGTCAAACGCAGACATGCTGGCTGCTGGCAGATGAAAACTTCCTATGTAGGAGTCCATGACATCCCCTTGCTCAACAAATAGAGAAGCCATTTGTGTAAATACTACTGAGTAAATAATGGTACATAGCCAAACCGGTAGCATCCTTAACACGCATTTGGCTTCCTCCACTTGTGTCACAGTGCAAAGCCGCCATGGATTCTTTGAACTATGCTCCTCGTTCTCTTTGATTGTCGCTGCCTTGTCCATGAACCTTCCCAATATTAAGAACAAATCACAGATATAAGTTAAGTAGGTGTACTAATTCAATACAACTAGGTATTAAAAAACACACCATAAAAATGAAACAAGTACAGACCAGTATATATTTTGTGGTAAGTGTAATTTCTAATTAGTTGGTTCAGAATCTTATCATATTTTTGGCAAATAATAGTTTTGTAGGAAGACTGTAGAGCTGAGTTCTTGGTTTTGTAATCATAATTTGTTATTAAATCTCAATGCTTACTCAAAATCATCTGTGTGCCGAATCTTTCTACTGCCTTTTATAGCAGATTGTGGACCATCGACCTCATAAAGTTCTTCTGCCTTTGCTGGAGTAATCTTCCATTTCCTAACAACAGCAGCAAATACCTGAGCAACCCTCACCACTGGGTTTCCGCATGGCTTTACATACCTGTATCTTGGAGTTCCCAGTAAAAAAGCCAAAAAGGCTATGACAGCAGAGACCAATGATACCAAGAAACCCATTGTCCACTTCCCCGTATCCTCGTAGTAGACTAATACAGTGTTGGAAAACAAGGAACCAACATTGAGGGCAAAGTAAAAGTAGCAGAAGAAAGCTACTTTTGCACTCCTCTCCTTTGGATTTTTCTCATCATATTGGTCCGCACCAAATGTTGCTAAGGTGGGTTGGTGCCCCCCATAACCAAATGCAACTAGATATATGGACAAGTAGAAAATGTCGTCTCCAATTGCTGAAGGTTTACAAGGAATATTGCCATCACCACAACCAGCTGGGTTGATCAAGAAACGCCAAGATGACAATGAGAAGAGTGCTAAGCCCTATTAAATTCAAATTGTCAGAAGGTAGAAAAGTTGACAGCCTTGTTAATAAAATGTAAGAAAATAAAAGACTAACAGTAGAATACCAGAACGAAAACGAGCTGAAAGACCGTGCAGGTTAAGTATCGACCCCAGTATGAATCGCTCAGAAATGCTCCGATCAATGAGAACATATAAACAGTTCCGATCCACTTGCTGACATTATTAGCAGCACTCACATTGTCTTGACCAAGAACTCTGGTTAGGAACAGAACCAAGTTCACTCCAACTCCAAAGAAGGCCAGTGTAGCTAGTGCTTGATTCACTGACAAAACAAAGGAAAAGGGAAAAGAAACAAGATGTAATCAAACAACCAGATGGATAGTTCGACATATTTCTATTTGAATTTAACTTAAAGTGTCATCCAATCACAGATTATCATGTATAATGGTTTTATTGACTCTTGTACTAATTACTTTAAGAGTTAAATTTGAAATTTGTTCTTATTCTTGAAAATTGAAAAATGAATGCATCGATCATTTGTTCAGTACCTAGCAAGAGGCTTGCAACTTTCGCTCCTCCTATTTTCTTTTCATCCGCTCTGCTACTTCTCTCCATAGCAGATTCCTCTCTGTAGCTGCTATCTCCTTCTGTTACCTATTTAAAGCAAATATCATCCAAAAGTAAAAGACAATTAATTTTCCATTTTTTTCCCATAAATGAATCTATCTACGATTTTACAGAGGATGTACTTAGCACCAATGCATCATACATATAAATATAATCAGTTGTTTTTCACCATGTCTATTACAAGTTTTGAAGTGAAAAAATGATGGACAAATATACAGTGGATCTATATGGACAATGCAATTCTAAATTTTTGGAATCAGTGTTGAATTATTTGACACGTGAGACGCCTTGTAGTTTTAGACGTGTTAAATATGAGTGGAGCGCTGTTCATTATATGTTTCCAAGTGAATGTGTAGAAATTATTGTATGAATGAATATTATTGTAGCCATTTGCAGTACCTTGTTTGTGGCAATATTGGGGGAGTTGGCAGAGAAAGAAGTGGGCATTCTTGGAAAAATCTGATCATGCAAAGTGAGGTGAATTTAAAGTGATAAGCTAGCGAAGAAGAGAAGTTAATTGATTGAGAAAGGAAAAGACTTACAAAGCGAAGGTATAAAGATGAAGAAAATGTTGAAATGGTGAAGAGGGTTGTTGATGGTATAGTTGGATTATAGCATGCAATATATAGAGGGTGTGAGGGACGTGGGGAAGAAAGACATGACAGAAGGGACATCAGTTTCAAAGTAAGGTTTATTATTGACGTAGCTGAGCCAAAAATACGGAAATCTTAAATGATTGGAGTTGATAAGAGGAGAGAAAGTGACAATTTGGATAAGAATAGTGGCTAGCAGTGAAAAGGGAAGGAAAGAAATCTTAAACTCTAAAATGGACGACTCTGTGCCACAAACTGGTCACTTCAGCCATAAAATACTGACACTGTATGTAGGGACTTGCCGTTTCTTTTTCCACCTATTACACTGAATCTGACGTCTTTTTGTCCTTTTCAACTTTCTTATTTTCATTCAATTTCTGATACTCTCACTTCCATTTCACTTATCAATTATTTGTGTGGTAAATATTTTCTCCCAACTCTCAACCATCATCAACTTTGACATACTAAGCCATGTGTGGTGAAATATCAATCTAGCTTCGTAAATTGCATGGATGCAAGCAAATCTCTTGCTTTGTGGTTCTGTTAAACGTTGTTGACAGTTGATGAATAGGTTATTCCACATCCAAAAACTAATCACAAGCTAATTAATTGCTTGATTTGGACCTGCCTGCAACATGCAGAGTTCCGAATTATGTTACGAAACGAAATCTCGTATTATCTTTGTTAACCTGTATAGTCATGTAAGTAACAGTTTAGTGAACTCATCACCTACAATGCAAATTGTAAAGTTGACATCACTTAGCTTGGTTTGAACATTAACCATTTTGCAGAAAAATACAAGGAAAAGAGTATGACAAATCAGTAAAATCTCACATAATTGGTTTATAATTGAGATTTTCAAATACACTGTTTAAAGTTTGATTGTGCAGAGAAATATCGGTACTGCTCTGCACACTCAAATTATTAAGAGCCATTTATACTAGTATAGCAAAAATACAACTAAATTTACGCAGCCAAAGGGCCTAGCTTTTAGCAAAATACACACCAATTGAATTGAAGCATTTGCTGAAAATTCCACATAACCTTGTTTAGCGCGTTATTCTTCAAGGTACCAAAAAAAAAACATTAATTATAGACTGATTAGTTTATATAGAACTTTACTTAAAAATAGGTTCCTACCCTTGCCATTTTAAAAAAAATGCATATATATATATATATATAT
>Ga0209700_103501_pt1 | contig 29979 bp, 16 predicted proteins | sample SiratroredBW_FD_187528 | JGI IMG/M metagenome (GOLD analysis project Ga0209700, IMG submission 187528) | Root nodule microbial communities of legume samples collected from California, USA - Siratro red BW (SPAdes) (version 2) | ecosystem: Host-associated > Plants > Roots > Nodule | place: USA...
TAAAAACATTTAAAGAACTAATAAAAAGAAATGGATTAGTAATATCAGCTAAAAAAATGACTCTAGCCGTTACTAAAGTCAGGTTCCTAGGATACGAAATCTGGAAGGGAACCATAATCCCTATTGCTAGAAGTATCGAGTTCGCTAAAAGGTTTCCCAACGAAATTAAAAATAAAACACAACTACAAAGATTTTTGGGATGTCTTAATTATGTTGCAGACTTTATCCCAAAGATACGAGTAATAGCTAAACCTCTGTTTAAAAGACTTAGAATCCAAATCCCTGGGAACAGAACATACAGAGGCTGTAGAAAAAATTAAAACCCTTGTAAAAACCATTCCCTGTTTGGGAATACAAAATCCCGAAGCAAGTTTAATAGTCGAAACTGATGCATCCGAAATAAGATTTGGAGGAATTTTAAAACAAAAATTAAAAGAACACCCCGAACAAATAATAAAATATCACTCTGGAGCATGGAATGAAACACATCAAAAATATAGTACGGTAAAAAAGGAGATACTATCAATTGTTTTGTGTGTTTCAAAATTTCAGAATGATTTAATAAACAAAACTTTTGTTTTAAGAGTGGATTGTAAATCTGCAAAAGAGATTTTAGAAAAGGACGTAAAAAATATCGTTTCAAAACAGATTTTTGCCAGATGGCAAAGTATTTTATCTTGTTTTGATTTTAAAATAGAATTTATAAAAGGAGTAAATAATTCTATCCCTGATTTTTTAACACGAGAATTTTTGCAGGGAAATGTCTGATAAAAGCAAGTCTCGGAGCTTGTCGTTAGACGACTTTGCTCCATTAGCAAGTAAAACCCCAGTGGCTGCAGCCTCTTCATCTACTGTGGCCCAAATCCCTAAAAGGTCAAATCAAAGGGTTCTTCCCCCTTCGATTGCCACCTCCTCAAAATTTACTGTATTAGGGACACTTCCCGATACATCAATAGAGTCCCCTGTGGAATCTATTCTAAAAGAACCCTGCAAACATATAACAGTACTCGAGCCCCACATGGAAAGCCTTGATCCCTCCCAAATAATATCCCAATGTATCTCCCCCCACTGGGGATGGATACCCAGAGAAAACACTAAGAAAAATAAAAAATTTTATCAGCTGATACTAATAGACACCCAATCAGCTGAAATTATTCCCGAAGCTGATAAAAGGGATCCCTCTATAACCTGCTTTTCAAAATTAAAAATTAAAAGAATACTTTCAGAAACAGAATGGAATCAAAATCCATTAACTGAAAAAAGATTTTCGCGAATCTTTGACCCACCTTCTTATAATTACTTTGATTATCAAGAAAGCTGGTACAAAGTTCTATATGATACCAATCCCCGACATTCCTGGTATATTTCTTTTGCAAACCCCCAGGTCTTGCCAAATAAAATTCCAGTTTGGTTTCAAGAATGGTTTTGTTGGGTTGGACCCACTAAAACTCTCTTTCCTACAGTAGTAGTAAAATATTACGATAATTTTAAAGAGTTAAGTACAGAGCTCCCCGCTCATCTAAAATTCATAAATTTCTGCGGAAAAATGGGAATAGGATGGATAACCCAACATATGTTGGAACTACATCAGCATCGCCCAGTGCCATTTCCTCAACATTTATGTTTAAAAATTAAAATAACTTGGTGGAAGCGGTTCGACATAAAATTCTTGGAAGAGAAATTCCGGAACTGGAAGAACAAGTCCATTGCTCCTCCAAAAACTCCAAAGAAGCTGGTTCAACCGTCCAGAGAAAATCTAAAATTGAAGGGAAAATCCAAAGCCGAAATCAGAGTTGCTCTGCTAGAAGCTTTATCCTCCCTCGATTCAGATGAAGAAGAGGAAGAAATAAATGATCCCTTCTACGAAAATGAAGATGATTGTTTTGGGATCGTTCCCATGCCATGAAAAACAACACAGTCAGGATCCCTTGGATAAGAATCCTGCCAAAAGAAGATTGATAAGACCTCAACAACCAGGCCTCTCTGATAAGACCCTTGCTAAATGACAAAAGGTGATATTGGTAAAATAAAAGTGGAACTGGTTAATGACCCGAGTGGTTACCAGCTCACGTTCCCACTTCCCTTACACGCTGTTGGAACCCTTTTCCTGCGTGTTAATGAAGGAAGACTCTGGAATACACTTTAATAACCAATACACGACAAAAGCAGCCTGACAAGACAGCTCTTCAGAGAATCTTGTTGACTAAGCAACCAAAAGCAGATTCCCTTATAATTATTGTAAGAATTTGTAATACTTTCAATTCCGCAATTGAGCGAGATTTTGAAATCCGCCAATTTGCAACTTGTATAAATAGAGAGCAAGGCCAGAGGAAAGATCATCAGATCATCCTCTACTTTCTATCCTTCTCTCTTTTCTCTCTCTACCTCTTGTAAACAATTGCCTCCTTGTATAATTTTCTAGAGTTCAGACAGTTTCACAATAAAAGAATCGTGTTTGAACGAATTCAGAAAATCTTAAAATCTTTGTAAGTATTTAACTCTTTGCAAACTTTTATTGCTTCAAAATAAAATGCCTTATATTTTCGCCTTCCGACTAGACTCTCGTATATATATATATATATATATATATATATGATTTGAGTTTAGGATTTATCATCAAAGATTTTATATCGTCATCAGATTGCAACCTTTCTCAATCATGTTCTATTTGTTGAAAAACATTTTAAAATATTTTTTATGGAAGATTTTTATAAGAATTTGTCATTGAAAAAATATATGATTTTAGTGGAAAGTCTCCAAACATAAATTTCTTACATAAAAGCATGATCTTTCGTTTAAACCAAATAAACTCATAATATTGTGTTTTTTAAACTCATAATATTGTGTTTCGTTTTAAGGAAACTCATATTTACATGGCTCTCATTAAGATAGTATTTTTATTGATAATAAACTTTTGTAAATACTGTTAATCATTTCTTATTACTCAAAACCAATTAAGTTGTATTCTCCAAATTCACAAAAATCTGAAGGTAACAAATTTAATTTTTTTTCTCAAAATTTATGAAGTATGTTGAATGATAAATAATAAATGAAAATAAAAGTTTCAACAGCGAAAGTTGAATTAATTTTAAATTCCGTAAATTTGAGAATTTTTAATTAAACTTTTATTAAAATGATTTAATTTATTGAGTATTCAAAGTTTTTATATTTAGTAATTAAGTTTTCACTGTTTAATTTTTTCATTAGATAATATGATTATTATTTTTTTCTATATTTATCTTAATATGAGATTTTATTATGAATATAAAATAATATTAAGATTGAGATAAACCATAAAACTTTACATATAGTTATAATATTGTTTTATATTAATTACAAAACGTCATATTTTTTAATATATAAAAATAAATAAATAAATGACTACTGTATCCAACTTATCGAAAAATTAAATAATAAAAACTTAATTAAAAAATATAAAATTTGAATATTTAATAGAAAAGAAATTAATTTAATAAAAACTTAATTAAAAATATTTAAATTTATAAAAAATTTAAATTTTGATTAAGTCTAAAAAACAATAAAATTTAAAATAAACCTGTATATATGTGTATTTTTAATATAATTGAAGATGAACTCTTTTTTTACTGAAATTTACTTAAGAATTTACATTTAATGTAATTATATGTTCATTTTTATTGGGTTCAGTCCTAACAGAGTCTACATTCTTGCTGAAAATTTTTTGTATTGTCCGTCTATTATATCTTTAAAATACCTTGATATATTAAAAGAAACTAATATATTTTAAAATGTCAAAAAGTAGAAGAATGACACCAAAAACTCAAAAATAAACAATCAAAATTAATCCTAACATGAAACAAAGTGAGAAAACAGATGAAAACAACTTATATTTAAGTATTCTAAAATATAAACATATTTTCAACAAAAATGCACACACACAAATTTATTTAAGGTGGCATGTATTTGTCACAACCTTTTTAAAACTTATGAATTACTTTTTGGTTAAAATTTAAAAAGTTTCAAATATAAATCGAAGCAATCTTTCATTTTTTTTTTCTTAAAAGACAGTTTAAAGTTGAAAGTGTTTTTTAAACTTAATTTTTACTTTCAATTAATGAAGGATTTAATATGTCAAGTTCCATTGATTTTTTTCAGATAAAAATTGAAATAAAGAAGATCTTAATGCTATTTAAGATAAAAAAAAATCTAAACTTTGCATCAAGCCAAATGAATTATATATTAATAGAACAAACAACAGTTCTCAGTCTCCAATTAATTGTCATCATCAACCCCATAATGACACTTTCTATGTCTAACTCCATTACAAGTTTTGAAAATGCTTGCAAATGATGGAGTTTGTTTGTTTTAACTGAGGAATGGCTTGGCCATGGAAGATAGAAAATAAGTAACAAATATGAATCAGAGTGCTTGACAAACCATGACACAATTTGCTAGTAATCGTGGTTGTATATGTACATTCATAGTAGTTTTATATCCACAATTTTGAACTCATAAAGAGTCTTGATGTCACTTTTATGGTAGTGTTCTATTGTTTATTTTTCACCTGCATTCACAACTACAATTTGTTCCCTTTATGTTATACCATATGATTATACCTCTCATCATTATTCTTATCAATGGGCATCATATACATTCACTGCAAAAGAGTATCTATACTTTCCAAATCTATATTATAATATTATTTTATCGAGTTCCCTCTTTAACAACCTTTTAACCTCCTCTACTTATTTTTGCCTAGATTCTAGCATTGTATTAGATTATAATACTGATGAAAGTATAAAAATTTTGCATTCGCAAACTTGTTTATAATCTAAACCCATATTTTAATATGTAATATTTCTTCTACATTTGCTTTTTCGTATTCTTAAACATAATATTATTTTTGTTTATTTTGCTTGGTAATAAAAAGGTGTACTTACCTTTATCCTGACCTTACACATATTTCATACTTTGACTTTATATATATATATATAAAAAAAGTGATTTACCTATTCCACCATTATCTAAGGTATTCTACGCATAATGTTTCCTTGAATTACATCGTTTCTTTGTATATTATGTTTTGTTGATATTCTTTTTATAATTGTGTAAATAGTAATGCTTTAATTTTCTAAAAGAAGTTGTACAACTCTGCATCTTTCCTGTAGTGATATTTTGTAATTTTTTTAATAGTTTTATGTGAAGATTTCATTTTCTCTACTTCAAAAAGAACCCATCTTGCAGCCCCTACATATTACCAAAACAACATTGTAAGAACCCATTACAAAAAATGTTATTTTTTAGTAGGGTTTTTTAACGAAGGTTATAAAACCTCAAGTAAGCAACGCATGTAGTGAAGGATTTTCAAAAGACTCCTTATAAGTTCCAGCTATTATTTAGTAAATCACAGTAAAGTTTTATTATTTTAATTTTCTAATTAGTTTAAATACCACAAAAAATATTTCAGGAACTTTACCTAGCATGGTGTGTTAGGTTTTTCATCTTCAACTTGAGATTCTAACTTTTCAAGTCCAACTTTGTAAAAAAAATTTCATCTTTAGCTCCAACTTGCAACTTATTAATAATCGCAACTCCCAACTCAGCACATAGAAATTGTCTCCAATTCGAACAGGTTCTTCATCTCCAACTCATTTACGTAAATCCTATCTGATATTCATTTTTCCTCATTTTAAAATTGATTTTCACTTTCTCTATTTTCAAATTGATTTTTACGTTCCCCATTTCTAATGTCTTAGATCGCTTTTTTGCAACTAACTCTTAATGTGTTATTTGTTTTTGTGAACAAATTATTTTCAGGTAGTGTATTTTTGTTCTATAATTATTTCAGATTTTCGTTCGAGAAGGATTCTGTGGCAATTCGCTATCTTGTTCATCTCTCAATTCGTTCCTCAATTTTTTTTCTCATAAATAATATGATATTCTCCTATGAAATACATACAAATGTGTAGGTAGTGAAGCACACTAAGGCACACAGTGCCATTCAGAAAAAACGAGAGAAGGTTTCATATTTTTAAAAATAATTTAAGGTTCATTGAGTAAGATAACAACTGATACGAATGTAGAGTGAGTTTTTTGGATATATAAAAGATACTATAGGTGATTGTATGAAAGATGGATGGCATGAGTTGTACATGAGTCTCCATTCTTATTCTCAGTTCTATCTACCATTTTTTGTCAGCATTTCTGCCTACTTAATGTATTCATATTTATTTCTCAAAATGATGTATTCTATTTTCATTATTTAGTATATGACTGCTGTTATTTTTTATAAAAGATATTTTCTCTATTTAAAAACTGTTACCCGTTAATCAAAAAAACGAAATACATAAACGATCATAAAAATAATTTTTTTTCTTAATAGATAAATAATTGAACAACAAACTTATAAAGTTGTGAGAATAACAATGATGGAATAAGAATAGTGATGAAAATAATAATGTTTAATGTTAGTAGCGATAGCAATATAATTGAAATATTATGGATAAAAATAGTTATGAAATTACATAATGAGAAATGTCATTGTTAAGAATATTGAAGAGTGTTTTTTCAAAAATAAAAATCAAATTCACAATTCTTTTCTAATTTTGAAAATGATTATTAAAGTGCTTTGAAAGTGGGTTAAAAACTATTTCAGTTTCATTTTTGTCAAAAGAGTATTTTCTCCTTTCAAAATTGCATTTAGAGACTAATATGGAGTTTGGTTTGAATAGTCAAATTGAATAAAACTAGCTATTGTATACTCATGTAGTTTAAAAAATCATTTGAAACTTGATGGAATAGGTAAAATTGTTAACTTTGGTTTGAAAAACTATTTTAACAAATATGTTATTTTTGTTGGTTTTATATCTCATTGAGGTGTTGAGTTATTGTTTTAGTGATATTTAAATAATAATCATGACGTGGAGTATTAGTAGTTAAAAGTTCACTTGGTCCCTCAAGAGATAGTGTTCTTCATTAATGTTTCTTGTTCAAATTGTTGCTTATGGTTTATTAGAAAGGTAGGTTGCATCAATTTTTTTTAAAACTCATATAACTTAAGTGACATTAAGATGCCCAATGGACAAATAGTTGATGTTGAGATGTGGTATGGAAGATTTTTTAGTATAAAAAAATCTCATCAATAAGTGTTGTTTCTCTAACTTAAATGATATAGGTTATTGTGACTTAATTATAATGCAGGATGAAGTTAAGTAATTTTCTCTCTCCTGTAAGCATATTGCTTAAGTCATAAAGTAATAAATTGAGTGAGATATAATTAGTTAATTTTCTTCTCCTTTAATAAGGAATGTGCTTCAAACACCATAATTACTAGTTTAAGTGACATTAGTTGAAGATTGATACATATTTATGTCTAATATATGTGATATGTAAATGTTTGATGATGTAATTAAATGTTTGATGATGTAACTACTTGAATTTGTATTTAAATGTTTTATTTGAGGATGTATGAATTAAATCTGTTAAGTTGACTTTGATAAAAGAGTCAAACTAATGATAACTAATGAGATGGTATGCTAAATCAATTTATAATTTTAATATGAAGTACAAAATCCTATTATTGAAAAGATATAGCTTTATTTCAATAATGGTATAAATTAGATAAATTAAAATATGAAATGATAAGAAATTTAAAGAAATTATTATAACACTTTTATAATTATTCATACAATGAATTTATTTTCAATTTTAAAGTTAAGGTAGTAGACAAAAAATATTCAAAATGAATTAAGTGTTACTCTTTCATACAATATATACAATAACATCTAAATATTACGTGTTAATTAAAACTAAAGTGTTTAGACTAAGAACATTTAAATAGATTAGATATGATATATATTGATTTGCTATATCATTTATCTATGTATATCTCATCAAATATATATATTTTTTAATATTTGATATATGAACAATTCTATACCAACATAATAAGTTTTAATATATAATAATAATAATAATAATAATAATAATAATAATTATTATTATTATTATTATTATTATTATTATAAAAGGATGTTACATTTATAATCACTTTATTTTGATATAATTGTTAAAAATAACTAATTAAACATTAAATTGAATGGAAATAACTAATTAAAATATATTTTTTAAAATAAATATTAAGATAATTTTGCATGACCTTTATACATATATTAATTTTTTTTCAAATATTTTTTACTTAGATGTTTTTCTATATGATGTATTAGACATTTTTTATTAATTTATTTTAATTAAATGTTTAGTGATTTCTGATTGCGCCTAAATTTTTTAGGTTCATTTTGAAATAAAATTAAATAAAATTAATCCTAATATTTTCATATAAAATTAAGATAAACATGTGATTAATTAATAGAGTGAAAATAACTTTCAAAAATACTTTTGTTTGAGTATAAATTCCAAATATTTTCATTTCATAATAATTTTATAAATTATTTTTTTTAATAATTCATCAATAAGTTACATTAATAAATAATTTATTTTATTGTGAAATTCATAACTCATTATTTCTCCATGCTTAAAACTTAAAAAACATGGGTGAAGATGAAAGGGCCCTGAAATAATTGACTGGTAGTTGAGGGGGGACCACAGGCGTGCGATGCTCCGACTTCTGTATCCGATGCAGGGATTCTGATCCAACGGCCAGAAAGTGAAGTTCATTAATCGCTAGATTTGAGACGCACGCAGAAAAGAATCTCTCTATGGTGGACGTCATTTTCTAGAGAAACAATCGTACGATGTCCACTTTCAATCTATCACATTTTTTTTTTAATATTCTTTTACTGTTTCTATTTCTATTTTTAAATTAATTATTACAGGTATTGTACTTCTAATTAAGAAGAATCTATTATATAATAAAATTGGTATATAATGTAGTATATTTAATAACCAAAAATATACGCCGAATAAGATTTGCTAACGAGTATACTAACGATAATAAATTCATCGAAATCTTTAAGTAACTTAAACGAGGGATGCATATTTTTATATAATTATTTAAATTTATAAACTATAATTATTTCTTATGTTCTATTAATTAACTAAAGTAATATATAGATAATATTATGACTGTAGATATCAATAATATTTTTGAACTATATAATTTGTTAGAGCTTAAAATGAAATAAAATGCAATTAATATGGATGTGAAGATGTATAACGCAGTCAGAATAGTAAAAATGATTTAATTTAATTATATTTAACATAATTTTTTCTTTTTAAAATCATTTTTGTTTAATTCGACTTTTAGAAGAGAAATAAAATATTTCCATTTATCTTTTAAATCCAAAATTATAAAATATGTGAGAGTATATTAATTTTTAAAATTTATAATAATTGAACCAAATTTTTTTCTCATCCATTAAAAATTCTTTCTCTTTCTCTACTATTTGCCAAACATAATAGTAAATTAGTTGAACGAGAGTGAAAATGTCACTTTTCAAAAAAAACAAAATTAAATCTATAATATGACAATAGTAAGTGAATAAATTATTAGTTAGTAATCAATTCAACTTGCATGCAACGTACGTAAAGTTGTAAGTTATCTCTACATATTATTTCTAAAATTTCCACAAGCTTTAGTTTTGTAACTAATAAAAGGATTAATCTTGTATATACAACTTAGAAACATGTATTTATTTATTACTTTAAAATGTGTTTTGTAAGAATCAAAATTGAGTTCTCTAAATGAACACATGTTACCTATTGAGTCATATTCATTAAGCTACTAAAGTGACTACATACACACAATAATTATTTTATTTTATCATTTTTTCCTTTTATAATATGTCTTTCATTATGCATATAAAAGAGAAAAAACCATATAATAAATATTATTATTTGATAATAAATGATCATGTATTATTAAATTTATTGACTTTTACAACCATTATATTGAAATTCACAGTAGCAATAATATATATATATATATATATATATATATATATATATATATATATATATATATAATCAGTTAACTAATTATTATCTTGCTCTCTCTCACTCTTTCTCACTCTCTCTGATATAGTATATATTTCTTTTTTATTCTTTTTCATTTTTTATTTTTCTTCTAATCATATTTTTTGCAATAAATAGTTAGGACCATGGGATTTAAGGGTATTTATAGAGATAGGGTTTAGGAGACACCACATATCCTCGGATTTTTTCTGCTCATGCTTTAGGTGTCGTACACATTCCTCCACTTTTCTCCCTTGTGTCATAGCTTTTGGATTTCCCATTCAGCAAACATCACAAAAAACATTGGACAATAATTAATTATTGTTTGTAATGAAGGATTGAAAAGCCTGTGCAATAAAGAACGAAGAAAGCAGCAAAAGAAAAAATAAAAAACCAACAGAGTACCGTTAATAGAAAGTCCAACCTAGTTACTGCTTCTTGTGGTCGCACTCCATCTAAGGCACAAGCTTTTTGGTTAAATTTTCTTCATTAAAAAACATTTTTCAATCTACTTATACTTGTCCAGCTTAACTCATTCTTTATATATATATATATAATTAACATATAAGTGCTATCATGACGGTCAGTTATTATGTATAGGTAGAAATTATATACATCACAATAAATATCACTTTAGACAACACTCATTTAGATCACTTAAGAATCGTTGTCTAAATTTTAGACTACGATTTTCATTTTAAGTCACGGTTTTATATTGTTGCCTAAAGTGATATTTTTTGTAGTGAAGGTAAGGTTTGCATTAATTTTTATATTAGTTATATGTTTAGTTAATATAAGATCTCCAATACAATTTCTCAAATTGAGGATAAAGTATAAAAATAGACATGCTAAATGACATGATATGCTCATCTAATCTTATTAAACGAATAATTGATAGTTATGGTAATTATTTTAGCCGTTGAAGGTTTTGACAGCTCTTAGCTAGCTCAAATAATTGTCTTTTTCATTTATATTTTTCTTTCGAGGTATTTTGGTATCAAATTTAAACAAAATTTAGTTATTAATTATGATCCAATATTAAATCTTAATGATTTTACAAAAACGTCTAATCAAATATGGTTGTGAAAAGTGTTATTTTATGTGAGTTATAATTTTTTGACAGTTAAACTGAACAAATATGTTGGATTTTTCCTGATGGATATGTATTTATACAATTTTCAAGTTATAAGTGAGTTACTTTTCGTACTCCCATAATTTTATTTTGTGTCTAAAATTCACCACCTGACCCAAACAGGACAATAACATAATAAGAAAATAATATTTAAGTTTAATTCAATCTAATTAAAATGAATATTGAATAACATGGTTTATCAATGAAAAGTAATTTACTAGATACATTGTATATATAATACTTTTATTCCTTTAAAAATTATTTTTTTTTATGACAAAGGATTAATCTTGTTTGAACAACACTAACATATGCACATACAAGAATATAAACTTACCATTCTAAGTCATGTCTAGAAAATAAAATCGTAGTTTTTACAACAAACATATTTATTATAGATGAAGACAGTACGAAATAAATTATTTTCAAGATAACTTTGAAAAAACTATTGAAACTAACAACTTATATATTATTCAAGGCACTTATTCTCTAAAAAGAAAACAAATACATAAGTAAATTAACATATGCACATATTTTTAATCTTATCTCATTCTCCTGTCAAGCATTTATATATAAAAGCAAATAAGTAAATTAACAAACATATCAAATTTTTATGAAATATAACGTTATTATATAATGGTAAAACATTTCAATATTTAAGAAAATTAAACAAATAAAAACATGTTATTCTTTAAAGAGATTTCTTCAATTGAGCTATATTCTTCATAAATTTTTTATTTATTCTCAATAATAACCTCACTACTCACTTGAACATGTGTAGTTGTTAGATTGAGATTGGTTTGTTTGAGTAAGGAATATGAAAGTTGAAAACCTCACTTCTCATCCATATATTGTTTGAATAAGATACATATCACTAGTGTGAAACCCCTCATTTAAAACAAAATAAAAAAAATCCTGCACGCCCCCTTTGCTCTCTTCCTCTTCTAAAATCCTCTCTTGCAATTTCAAAACTCTCTTCTTTTTTTTCTAAAAAAAATTTCTCTCCACTATTCATCAATCTTAGATTTTGATCTAGCTTCTAAACAGTTAAGGAATTAAGGAGTGATCATACTAGATCAAAACGTCAATAAGAGTAAGTTCCTGTTTATCCTAAGAATCTTGTCTTAGTTTTTGTCATCTATCTTAGTAGGGATAATTGAGAAACTTGTTTCTCTCAACTTAATTAGAGTTATACTGAAAATTTGATTCTATTTTGAATACATGCTCTAGGATCCCAAATTTTTGGGGATATTGTAAGGTGTATTGGGACTGTTTGAAGAAAAAATCTACAGGTAAGTGAAGCTAGTGTTAAAATTCTGTTATATTACACTAGGTTAGTGTATTTGGTTGTGAGATGAGATGTAGTTTTAATTTGAAATGTTCTTTAGCAGTGATGACGAAATTTTGTATAGTTTGATAAAATGACTGATTTTATGTTAACTGAACTTGTGAGAATATTGGATGTTTGAATGCTTGTCTTGATGTGAGATATATCCTTGCATGTTTTGATGTTATGGATTGAATACAGTGTGCTGTTGTGAATGATAGATTAAGGCCATACATTTGGAACAATATATGAGTTGTGCTTGTTATGTATATTAAGTTTGGACATTTATGTTTTAATAGAGATCCTTAAGCTTCACTGATGATCTAAGTCACATAAACTAAGATATATAAGGTGGTGAGAAGCTGATGAGGGAGTTCATACACACTGAGATCCATTGTAGACACTCAATTTTGGATGTGTGAACTTACCTTGACCTTTTTTCTTATATTTTTTTGGTAATTTAAGTCTTGTGTATTGAGTTAAATGTTAGTCTCTGATAGTAGCCAACTTAATAAGAGTAGTTGGGAAGACGATATGTCCATGTGTAGGTTTTATGTGTGGTGAAAGAATTTATATATGAAGTTTGTAATAATTGAGATTGATACTTAATGTTGAAATTGCAAAAGTTTAATATGAACTGTTATACTTTCCAATTTAAGGTACTTTGACTCTATATTATAGTAGTCATAGTTGTTTTTAATAAGTTCTTTATGTAGACATGTTTATATATTACTAGCTTACACTTGTCCTCTTGATTGTATATTGGAACTGCAATATCATGTACTTGAGCAGATAATAAAACTGGAATTAAAGCATCAGAAAAACAACAATAAGAGTTCTTGAAGTTTAAATAGTTTAAGACTCTTGACTTCTACGTATATAGGAAGAGATAGATATATCCATGTATCTGTCTGTGCGTGTGCGCATGTGAGTGTGGACGTGTGTGTAATTTTTTATAGTCTATATATATATGTGTGAAAAAAAAAACTTATTGTATAATATGTATTGATTTTGGTTTTGCCGTAGCACCAACAACTCACTAAATTTTCTTTAACTTGTATTTATGTAATATTTCGGAAAACATTTTATATGTTCTGGAAAACTTATTTTGAAAAGGATATCATATGTTTTGGAAAGCTTGCTAGATTTCAAAATAGATAATTTAAAAGTCAACGTTGAAATATACCATGAAAGGTGGAATGTTTATTTTAAAATTGTGGGTGAAAATAGGAATTATGAGCGTGCAGGAAGGAAAAGCCTGCAAACTTTTTCTACCCTATTGTGTGGACTGCTTCTTCCTGCACCTCCATATCATCTTCCTGCACCTCCATAATTTTTAAAATTCCAGTAATAGACATGAGTAAATTATAAAATTATCCCTGTTGCTATAAACTAAGGTTCTGAACGGAGGTGGAAAGTGTGGCAGTGGTGGGAGGTTCCCGACGGTGTTGGAGTGGCGGATTGAAGGTGCTTTGGGAGGCCGTCGGTCGGAGTGGGTGGCTGAAAAACAACGAGAGTCGTCGTTGTCGAGGTATTTAGTATCTAATTTTCGGTTTTTCATGGATTGTAGAAACCGTAAGAATTTTATATTTACGATTTCTATAAGTCGTAAGTTTAAAATTAGGATATTAGACACTAACGGATTGTAAAAACTGTAGTTAAATCAACATTTATAAGAGCTTACGGTTTAAACAACCCGTAGGTGCATAGGTGTATGACAGAAGTCTACGGATTGTAGAAACCGCATATCAAATTAAAGCGTACGGTTTCTACAAACCGTAAGCGTTGGATAATTTTTTTACTGCTTACGGCTTGTACAAACCGTAAGCGTTGGAATTTTTTGCTTACGGTTTGTACAAACCACAGAATAGAAAAATATGTTTTACTGTTCTACGGTTTGTACAAACCGTGGAACAGAAAAAGATTTTATATTGTTCTGCGGTTTATACAAACCGCAAGTTACTCTTTTACTGTTTGTACAAACCGTAGAATAGTAGAAATTTTTTTTCTCTTCTGCGGTTTGTACAAACCGTAAAAATAGTAGAATTTTTTTTTCGCTTATGCGGTTTGTACAAACCGTAGAACAGTAGAAAATTTTTTCTCTTATGCGGTTTGTACAAACCGTAGAACAGTAGAAATTTTTTTTCTCTTCTGCGGCTTGTACAAACCGCAGAACAGAAAAAAAAAAAATTTCTACTGTTCTACGGTTTGTACAAACTGCATAAGAGAAATTTTGAATTACTTACGTTTTTTACAAACCATAGAACAGTTTAACAGTAAAAAAAAAGTCCACCAATCCACCACAACTACCTCTACAATCTAAAATTAAACTTATAATGATGCTTATCTTCCTTTCAATTGCTTGAATGAGTGCCAAAATGATACAAGTAGAGGTTTGTGGGTTGCGGTTCGTGAAAACCGTGAATGGAAAACCAAGAATGGAGAACCAACGCTAGCAACCAGCAACCAAGATGCATTCGATGTAGATCTGCAGTGGCAAAGTGGGATACGAGCACTGACAGTGGAGGTGGAGGTGCAGCCGCCGTTGGTGGAGTTTGAATGGGGTGCAGTGGAGTTCGAATGGGGTGCAGGCAAAGTGAAGGAAGAAAGGATGTGAAGGGTGGTAGATGGTATTATGGGGTATGAAAGTTTTTAAAAAGGGTTAAACGGTAAATTTGTCTAGACTATGGAGGTACAGGAAGATGATATGGAGGTGCAGGAAGAACCAGTCTATTGTGTGTTAAAAGTCCAGATTATCCATATATATAATTTTATTTTATTTTTTGAGTGCTTCTTCCTGCACCTCCAAGTAGTTCTTGGAGCACCTCCAAAATTTGCAAAGTAGACAAAAATACCCTCAATTTTGTATTGTGGAGACCATTTTGCCCTTGCACCCTAATCCTTATAAACTCTTCTCTTTCCATCTCTGTTACTCGTCCACTGTGTGCGACACCTCTCCCTCATTCCGAGCTGCGATTTGGATGTCCATTTCAATCCGAAATCGTTGATTAATATTGCATTTTACAATCATTTGAGGTATGTATCATCTATTGTAAGATTTGTAGTGTATTTGGGGAGATTTTGTGTTTTGGAACTGTTTTTGTTGCAAAACCACCCATTCCGCAATGTGTATACGGATCCGTATATAAGTTGCGGAATGGGTGGTTCCGCAACACGTTCGGACACCTCCCAATGAGTTGCGGAACCACCCATTCCGAAACTCATTGGGAGGTGTCCGAACGTGTTGCGGAATGGGTGGTTTCGCAATACATTTGAACACCTTGTAGTGTTACTCCGTTGCTACTCCGCCGCGTCGCCGTTGTTCCACTCCTCCGCTGTCGTCGCCAATAAACTTCCCACTAACACTACCACCCACAACCTTGCACCACCACCATCATCTCACATTTGATCTTTCACCTCCATTTACTGTTTTATCATTTTTCAAAATCAAGGATAATATGATAATTTACTGAAGAACAGATTTAGAATGTTTTTAAATTTTGGAGGTGTTCCAAGAACACTTGGAGGTGCAGGAAGAAGCACTCTTATTCTTCTTCCTTACAAACACCTCCTTACGACCAAAAGCGCCTCCACCGCAGTGTGAACCTTGTGCTTGTTGTCATCGTTCCTCCATCCACCGGAAAATAAAAATTCCTTTTTTTTTGGTTGATTTTACAAAAAATTGTTTTCAAATTCGTCATGCGATATTATAAATTGAGTGATTGATAAATTTTTTTGGAGTTAATCTAAAATTAGACTCCTTGATAAACTAGAATAATTTAGATTTGACAATCTAAAAAGTAAATTTTATATTCTAGATGGAGTAATTTGGAGAGTTTGTATATATTACATGATTTGAAAAAGTACTCTGAATGGAGAAATCTATAAGTTTATACAGTGAATATGTCTAGTAATTCAAAGTAATCTTTCGAGAATGCATTTCTAAAAGAATGCATTTTCATATTGGTTTCCAGATCAATATTTCCAAAAATGCACTTTTGTATTTTTTTCTTTTTTTTCTTTTTGAGATACATTTTCGAATTCCTCCAACAATGACGACCTGCGACGTCAGTGAAAGTTTACTATGGTCTCCGATAACAATGCAACAACAAACACGCACCCTTTAACCACACACCACCAGCAATAGCAAAAACAAGAGAGGTGCAGACAAGCGGCGATATTAAGGATTCTGTGCAGTAGAAGAAGCGGGAAGAGAAGGGAGATAAAATAGTTATAAAATCCATAAGAGCATTTTGGACTTTTCACATTATGTATGCGGTGCTTATAGAAAATCAAGGGGTGCTGGAAGCAAAGGCCATGGGACTATAGGAAGCAAAGCCTTCTTCGTATCGCTGAACCGGAGACCGGTGGGAATGAGTCGGTGACGAATTCTTCCTCCACCTCCATATTCTCGTCCTGCACCTCCATAAAATTTTATATTCCCAAAATACCCTAATGGAAATTACCAAAAGGGAGAGTCTTCTCTGTGATATAAGATGCACATTACTCAGGCTTGGACCCTTTTAGTTCGAGTTGGTTGGAGGAGCAATGTGGTTATGGCAACTTTTGGGTAATTACTTCCTCCAGCCCCATTTTTTATCCTACACCCCAACAATTGGGTGAAATTACCAAATTTTCGCGTTCGTTTCTCCCTCACTGCATCCATAACCGTTGCCGCCATCATTATTGTCGCCGGTGCATCATCACCTCTGTAGAAGAAGAAGAAGAGAAGGAAACACTAAAGAAAAAAATTCGTTTTGGAAAGTTCTTCCTTAAACACATTTCATGTGTTCTAGAAATACATTTCAGAAAACACATTTTCAAAATATTATATACATTTTAAAAAGTTTGTTCCAGAAAATTCTATTCTAAATAACTTATTCTAAAATGTATTGCATACGCTTCAGAAATTTTATTTTAGAAGTTTTGTTCAGAAATCCTATTCTATTCTAAAAACAGTGTTTTAGAATCCATTTCAAAGATTTCAGAAAATGTGTTCTGATATATATATTTTTTTTCAAAATAGATTATCTATAAGTCACAGGAAGGGTAAAATAATCATTCTGAAAAGTACGGGTGCAGGTTCAAATTGAGGGGTGTAGGAAGCAATTGCCCAATTTTTGTTATTGTTTTTGTAAAATAATATTACAATTTCGTATTCTATTCACATACAACGACTACTTTTTACGGTTAGTCTTAGATAGCAAGATATACAAAGAATTTTCATGGAGATTCTTAAAGCTGAAAATGAGCTTACTGTTCTATTCTTTTGCATTTACTGTTACATAATTATACGTAAGCAATGTAATTTTAATTATGTTTTTATTATATAGGATTGCTAAAGAACTCGTAGTTAAAAAAATTAGAAAAATCAGATATTTTCTGAAGGATGTATTAAATTGTGATATAGGTAAACTATATTTAATTAAATTTGTATGTTGTGCTGATAAAAAAAAAACTTAGTATGTTGTATTTTATTAAGTGCAATGTATTTGTAGGATTTTGATTTCTTATAATATGATTGTTAAGTTTATTGTTTAGAATTGATAAAGAAGTTGTAGTTAAACAATTTGAAAAAAATGAGATTTTTAAAATTTTAATTTGTGTTAAAGTGTGAATTTGGCAATGAAAAGTTTAATTAAACTGAATGTAATATTTTTTAAATGTTATAAACATATTTGTTATTCTCATTGTACAGTATTTTAAAATTGTAGCTGAATAGTTTAAAAAATAGAGAGATTTTTGTAGAGGAATATTAGTATAATTTTCTATGACACTTTATTTTATAGTAGCAACATTGTCTACGACATATTTTTTTTTAAACTCTGTATGATTGGATAAAATATTTGTAGGTCTTAATGAGGTTGAATTTGATTCCATATCAAGTACATCTTAAATTTCAATCTATTGTAAAAAAAGTTTGTTAAAAAGACTATTAAAAATGATATTAATAGCGTTTCTCTTTCAATGTATTCTGTTGTGAGATGGCTAAATTTTTTATCAACTTTTGTAGTTAAGAAACATTTTATTCCAATTAAATAACTCTAAACTCTTAACTTCTCTCTAATGTTATTTTCATTTAATAAACATTTTATTCCAGTTAGATAACTCTTAAAGTTTTTCAAATCAATTCCCAACTTACAATACACTCCACATAATATATCATTAAAAATTGTGCAATACTCACAATAGGTGAAAAAGTTATTTACTATTTCCAACACCAAGAAAGCTCTTACCAAGAAAGCTCTTTCAGAATTGTTTCCACAGTTAAAATTTCCACAATTAACAACTTTTATAAGTTGTATTTAACACCACTAAACAAGCTTAACTATTTAATCTACATGGGAGATTTTAAAGATGTGTAGGTTGGTGTAAGAGTAACTAACATGGTACTCATGTTTTTAGCCTTCCTTCTACCCCCCATAATTTATTATTAGTGCATAATAAGAAGAAAAATGTTGAACAATACCTCATTGTAATCTTAATGTTTGTCTCTTTTAGTCTAAACTTGAAGCTAAGCCCATTAAGCATTGGTAATCAGTGATGTATGGCTAAAAGCTTGCATTGGAATTCAAGGAATAGGTGTTCATAATGTCAAGGGCTCTTTGTTTTTAAGCAATATCTCTACTGTACTTGATGGTGATGTGAGTCTAGGATCAAATTCTCAGACTCTTCTGAAATTTTCTTGTTGGCAAATTTGAGTACAAAAATTTGTTTGTTGGTGAAGCACAACATAGGGCTTTGAAAGCACAATGCAATGTAAATAATATTTCCTTGGCACACTATTAGCATGTGTACTCTAAAAATGTTACCAATGTTAAATTGATCCCTAAGAAAAACAATGAGAATTATGCAGTGATTTCCTGTTTAATACTAACAGCTAATTAGATTGTACAGGTTAAATAAACACAAAAAATTATGGAATAACAAGATGAGAAATTAATCTTCATGGACCACTAGTTATGAGTCTCCTATATAGATCATGACTTCAAATGGGTTTTAAATCACAAATAATAACAACAAACCATAAAGAAAATGAGAATGTTAATACAAGTTTTACTTGAGGAAGCAACCCTATGATCCATATGTGACATTGACTTCAGCCAAAGGACTCAGAAACTGATCCTAATCTTTCTTACAAGCTTTCCCCCAACCAGATTAAGCTTTGAAAATTGTGTGTTACAAGCAATCTGATAGAATTAGGATTTCTTATCATTTCTTTTGCTAACTTTCCAATGGTATATAAGCTGCTTCCTAGAGTCTGTTTGGTCATGTTTTAGTGTCTCAAAAGCCAAGCATGTTGCTACTAAAAATGTTGCTAAAGAGGCATACAAAATCCCTTTTTCTAGTTTGTCTTCAATTATTGCTAATCTTAGCAAGCAGTGCTTCAGTTAATGGAGTTGAGAACAAGGCATTCAATTTCTTCTCCCTTTTGCTTCCTTATTTGGCCATAGATCTATTTGATTTGTTTCATCTTAAAGCTACGCTCTTGCATGCATGTTAGTTATTGCTGTCATTATGAGCTTGACCATTATTTGATTTGTCTGTAGAACTTTTACATTGTTTTTTTGGGAGCTCATACAGAGAGCAGAGGAAATGCACTTGAGACCTATTTAAATGTTCTATCTTCTGTGAAGGGAAGGTAACTTCACTAACTCACGAACACTTCTTATCTTTCCCTCTTTAAGATCAATGGCCAACAAAAATGAACTAGATATGTTAGCTCTTGAAACTATAACCATTCTCTTAAACCATGTGAACAATTTTTGTTTCATTTCTATGAATTAAGCCTTTTGGATTTTGATTTGTGCTCACTTAGCTACCTTGAAGCCAAGGAATCTATGGTGTATAGTTACACAAGGAACCTCAATGCATTTGCTGCAAAACTGTCAGAGGATGAAGCCAAGAAGTTATCTGGTAAGGGTAGTTCTTCAATTTTCTCTGGCTTCTTCAAGCACTATATGTTATTAACCATTTTGTATGTGTAGCCATGGATGAAGTGCTTTTAGTGTTTCAAAATCAGTACCGCCAGCTACACACAACAAGATCATGGAACTTCATTGGATTACCTCCAGCAGCCAAAAGAAGATTGAAAGTAGAAAGAGACATAATTGTTGCTCTTTTGGATACAGGTTCATCTTGGCTTTGCTAACATTTTTCATTTTCTACATGAATGGTACTTCTTAACTTAAATGTTAAAACTGTGTCTCAATATTGGTGTGGCAGGGATCACACCTGAGTCTAAAAGCTTCAAGGACAATGGATTTGGTCCTCCACCAGCAAGATGGAAAGGATCTTGTGGCCACTATGCTAATTTCTCAGGCTGCAATAGGTAGATTTTCTTTCCTTGTTTACATTGTGTCACTTTATTGTTACTGAATTATTTTTCATTGGCATGTTTTATGTATGAAATGTTTACCAATTTTTTCGATAGTTGCAAACCACTTAATCAAGGAATGGTAACTTTTTTAGAAATTTCACCAGATGATATGATGTTAAACAGTGAACTCCCTTAAGAACTAAGATGTATTCAATTAACAGTGATGTTTGTTCGTTCTGTGCAAACAACTTACTCAAATCACTCCATTGTTAATCCACTTGTGATGAAATCAAATTCACTAGATCAAGTACATGCAAAACGAAATTTGCCAAAAATATAGTCCAAGCACACATTATTGCTTTAGATTTTGTTGTTCAAAATCTGCATTTTATTATGTAATCAGTTCTGTTAGGTTGCAACAAGGCATATGAAAATTGTTTCTTATGAGTTTTGAATTCAATGTACTTTACTATAATAGAAAGTAAAATGTACCTCAAATTGTTATTCCTGTTTCGGGAGATTTGCTTTCAAATAATAATTATGTTACAAAAAACAAGAGCTTACCACAGACCATAAATTTGTCTCTGCGTTACACATTCAGTAAAAATCTTCTATTTAAGTGATAATTGTCATAAGAATTAAGTTTTCCAAAAACAAAAGGTAGGATGAATTATGAATTTTTTTATTTAAATGAACTAAATCTATTCAAGTTGACTTTTGACAAATCTTATCTTTTAAGAACCACCAAATTCAACAATGCTTGGCCTTGTCAATAATTAAAGTACCCATAAAAAAATAATATTTTTCTATAAAGGCAGAAGAGCATTCAAAATGTATCACTTGGAGAATTTTGAACTAGATCTGATTTTTTAACTTCTCATGCCACAACATGAAGAGATAAAAAGTGATTAAAACACAGGAATTCTTTAATATTCATATGGGTTCAATATCGTTAAAAGTTCAACACTTTTTCTTCTGTGAATGATTTCAACTAGATTGCTGGCTTCATACCCTATATTCCCTTTTTTTGTGGTCCAACTTGAATTCAAACACCTTTCCACTAGAAGGAAAAGTTGCAATTTTTACCTCTCAAGTAAAGTCCAAACATGACAATAACAAGACTAATACATGAAATATAGGCTTAAACAAAAGGGAGGAACACAGACCAATACACAACCAATTCTTGCATTCTGTTTTCTTTCTCTCTATCATGTGGTGCCTCCTTCACAGTCTTCCCCTGTTCCCAGATAAGAATGTTATTGCAGTCTTCTTTCTAGGTCTCAATACCCCAAAACAGAGGAAGAGGAAATTTAGCCATGCAACTCTGCTAAATTTGGTCCCAAAGCTCTTCTTCTTCGAAATCTCCAACACATGGTGCCTGATTAATCTCCCAAGAAAACATTGCTCCAGACTTTGCTAATCTTGCTTTATCACATTACCTAGATTATTAGGATTCTCGTTCAAGAATTAAATCACCACAAAAGTACATTCTGGAAGAAATTTTTCTTCAATCCCGTAAATGGATGCGTGTCATCCTTCACAAAGATAATTCATGGTGAATCAGCTAAAGGGCTAGCCTTTTTGATTAAAGTAAAATAGAATTAAAAAAAAATCAATTGTGAGAATTTTTTGGAAAAAAACTTACCCTTTTAGATCTGAATGTCTTCAAAATTTAGTCATACTGGTAAAAATTCTTCTTGTCATGCCAAATGCAAGGATTTGTTATGATTTGATGTTATAGGTGATCTTAACTAAGGCAAAGGATAACACATAAATAATGTCTCCCGAGAGGAAATCCTTTCTATTAAACACTTGAAAAGTTTATTAAGGAGGTTCTATTTCTTGTTGAAACTATTAAAGTAGTTTAATAAGAAGATTTTAATATGGATACTATTGATCATCATGTCTTGAACATTAATTTGAAAAATTTATGTATGGTTTAGCTCATGATCTCTAACTTATGAATTCCATCTGCATGGTAACTCTCTGTGGCCAACATGAAGAAAGATCATAGGAGCCAAGTACTTCAAGGCTGATGGAAACCCTGATCCATCAGACATACTATCTCCTGTGGATGTTGATGGCCATGGCACTCACACTGCATCAACAGTAGCAGGCAATCTGGTCCCAAATGCAAATCTCTTTGGGTTGGCCAATGGGACTTCTCGCGGTGCAGTGCCATTGGCTAGGTTGGCAATTTACAAAGTTTGCTGGTCATCTAGTGGATGTGCAGACATGGACATACTTGCTGCATTTGATGCTGCTATACATGATGGTGTGGATGTCATATCTATTTCCATAGGTGGAGGGAATCCTAGTTATGTTAAAGACTCTATATCAATTGGTGCATTCCATGCCATGAGGAAAGGTATAATCACAGTGGCCTCAGCTGGAAATGGTGGTCCAAGCCTGGGAACTGTAACAAATACTGCACCATGGATTGTAACTGTTGCAGCTAGTGGCATTGACAGGGCCTTCAAGAGCACTGTACAGTTGGGAAATGGAAAGAATTTTTCCGTAAGTTTGTTTCTTTTGCATTATTATTATTTTGAAAGGCTGACAGTAATTTTAGCCAATGTTCACAAAACATAATCTATGATCTATTATATATAATTCGTATGGTGTATGTCAGTATATATAATTCGTAGTGATGTAATATATAGATCCGTGTCTTCATATTCTATATTTTGAAGATTACATAAGTATAGATATCCGTATCTGAGTCGCATTTATGTCCGGGTAAGTATCCATGATTCATAGGTAATAATATCTGAGATTTCCATGTGCTGTAAATAACATGTGGTATACATGCAACTTGTGGCATGATTGAATGATCCATTAATTAATTATACCTCGGGATTGATATGGATTTTACAGAATGCAAGACCAAATAATTTGTTGAAAGAAAACAAAGCAAAATTTGCTTTACACATGGGAAGTGATATGGTTCTATTAGTATGCAATGTGACATTGTGTGTTTTGCAGAACTATTTTTGCAATTATAACTTCTATGTGCACATCGATAACAATGGAGGATGTGCAGGGGGTAGGAGTGAGTTGTTTTGATGCAAAAGGAAAACAGTACCCTCTTGTCAGTGGGGTTGATGCAGCCAAAGACTCAAAAGACAAGGAGGGGGCTAGGTAATTTTCCAATGTTTGTCAACAACACCTGAAAAATTGTTCAATAATAACAAGGAACATTTTGATGTGCTGACAGATTCTGCTTTGAAGACAGCTTACAGCCAAATAAAGTGAAGGGAAAAGTTGTTTACTGCAAATTAGGAACATGGGGCACTGAAGCTGTTGTTAAAGGAATTGGGGGCATTGGTACTTTGATAGAAAGTGACCAATTTCTTGATGTTGCTCAAATTTTCATGGCACCTGCTACCATTGTGAATAGTACACAAGGTGACACTATTACAAAATATATACAATCCACAAGGTAAAAAAAACTCTTTTCTCTTTTTGAATCACTTCTCAATATAGCTTGTTCAAACCAAAATAATTCCTCTAATCAGATTGTCTTAACCATCACTTTTACATTAATTTTTTGTGGAACCAAGATCACCATCAGCAATGATATACAAGAGCCACGAGGAGCAAATACCAGCACCATTTACTGCTACATTTTCATCTAGAGGCCCAAATCCAGTATCCCAAAATGTTCTCAAGGTACGAATACTAATATTTGCAACCTTCCTTTGTAGTTGGTGGTCCTATATTCTACCACAAAGTACTTACATTTTAATTTGCACACACAAAGGTACGAATACGTTCATTTGAATATCTTACCGATACAGTATTCAAGTCTTTTAAAAATTTGACATAAATACACGAGACTCATAAACATGTATAATATAAGCATTGCCAACCAACGTGAAAATTATTCATTTTATGAGTGATTTTAATAAAGAAAGAAGATTGATGTTATTCTCATTTGTAGAAATAATTTATAATTTTATTTATTTTTCAATAATACCCAAAAAAAAGTATGACTTTAATTTGGATATATAGAACTGTAGTTATATATTTATTATGTTTTATGAATTTTTATACATATTTGTATGCTTATCATATGGTTATTGTATCATCTATATTTTTAGAAGGATCATATCACGCATCAGATACATATCATAAATGTATGGCATTTTATGAACTGAGGGTGTTCAATGATCCTTTTTATGCAGCCTGATGTTGCAGCTCCTGGCATTGACATCTTGGCATCTTATACTCTCAAGAAGTCACTCACTGGTTTGAAGGGGGACACTCAATTTTCAGAATTTATTCTGATGTCTGGAACTTCCATGGCATGTCCTCATGTTTCTGGAGTTGCAGCATATGTTAAGTCATTTCACCCTCATTGGACTCCTGCTGCAATTAGGTCTTCCATTATCACAACAGGTAAGATTCAATTCTAATTCCACTTTTCTCACTTGATTTGTTTGCATCATATGCCCAGTTTGCTAAGTAAGTGTAGAGTAAGTTTTCTACCTATAGAAAATGAAGATGTTTACATTTTTCATCTGATACAAAATCCTTATGTATGACTTGTTTATATAATATTTTTTAAGCCAAACCAATGAGCAAGAGAGTTAACAGTGAGGCAGAATTTGCCTATGGTGCTGGTCAATTGAACCCTACAAGAGCTGTTAGCCCTGGTTTGGTCTATGACATGGATGACTTAGGGTATATCCAGTTCTTATGCCATGAGGGGTACAAAGGTTCCAGTTTATCAGTTTTAGTTGGTTCACCAGTAAATTGTTCCTCTTTGCTTCCTGGTCTTGGCCATGATGCTATCAACTACCCCACAATGCAATTGAGCATGGGAAGCAGCAAAGGCACAAAAGTTGGAGTTTTCAGAAGAACAGTGACCAATGTAGGTCCTGCTCCAACCATCTACAATGCCACCATTATTGCACCTAAGGGAGTGGAGATCACAGTGAAGCCAACTAACCTCACTTTTTCTAAAACCAAGCAGAAGAGGAGCTTCAAAGTAGTTGTGAAAGCCACATCTATTGGAAGTAGCAAAATTTTATCAGGTTCCCTTATTTGGAGAAGCCCACGTTATATTGTAAGGAGCCCTATTGTTATCAACAATCCATAATAAGGGTATTTTTAGCAGTGACCTAACCAAGCTTTTAAAGTTCCATTTGTATCAATTACAGTTTGTTCATCATGTAGTTACAAATTTCCTTGCAGTCTGTATCTAATACAAATCGTCAAATAAAACTGGTATATGCTATAAATTTTCACTGGAGCTTCATGGCAACTCCAAATGGACCACATGACTGAACAAAATTGGAAGCTCCTTTGTTTACAGTTTAACGAGCTTATGAATATTTAAATTACTCAGTTAGCCCTAAAGTATCTGGTTCTTTATGTAGGTGTCTAAACTATTTTTTTAACGGGGTCTTAATCATGTAAACTTTTTAATTGAGTCTGGAGGGTTTTCAAATCTTCATAAATTGCCATTTTTCTTGTAGTTTCAAGCCATTATAAACAAATTCATGGACCTACTTTTCTAGTTCTGCGATCCGTTTAAAACTTTTGAGTTTAGGGCTTACTTAAAAGTTCTCATATTTAAGGGACCAAATAAGTTATTAAAATCAAAGTTTTTCTTAAAGTTTAACTACACTTTTACTTTTTCTTTAAAGTTACACTAACTAGCGAATTTTGTAATAAGTGGATTAACTATTTTAAGCACTGTGAATTATTTATATTCAACGGTTTTTTATCAATAATAAAAAAATAAATTAATAAAAGGTATAAAAGGAATGTATCAATTTTTATAAGAAAATTTATATCTTACTTTCCAAAATGTGTTGAATAGATGAAATCAACACATCTTTCCTACAAAGAATAACTTGTCCTGTGATATGATTTACCAACATTGTTCAAAATACACAAACACAATGTAACTCATATATCATATTATAAAAAAAAACATATATACCTCTACCATAATACATTTCTCTTATTATACAACCATACATGTTTGCATTTCTTTATTTGTATAACTAGTGTAATAAGTCTTCATTCTCTACTTACTACATCCATTTATATTTGTAGTTGAACATGTTAGTGTAAAGAGATTCACCTCTCAACAACTTTATTCTTTTAAAGAAGAAAAAAGTCAATGAGAGCAAGGAAAATCAGAATTGGATTTTAAGCCTAACTCAACTTTACAAATTTGACTTATAAGGTGAGATTTTATAAACTATTGAAAGATCTCATCTCTAGTTGACGTGGGATCTTCAACAAGGATGCTCCAACCCTATTATAAAATAACAGAATCACTAAAACTCAAATAGAAACCCACAATTCTCTCTGTAATGAGCCTGTTAAGTATAAAACTATACAAAGAACATTCACAACCCTACGCACCGACATCGCTTTCATAAAACAAATTGTATTTGTCAAACAAATTAACAACATTATAAGCATAGATCCAAAATGTACAGATATGGGTCATATAGTTCCTCCGATCCATTACGTACTATTGACTGCACTAGAAATACCTTCATATTTCTTACTCTCTAAGGTTAGATAAAAAGTGGGAGAAGAAGAGCAAGCGACATTCATTAGGAGATCTTTACCGTCTGATTGACCTATGTATTCCTTCATAGGATATCTGCAATTTTCTTTTATTTAATCTTTTTTAAAAATTTTAAATAACATTATATAAAAATATTCTTTAAAATATATATTAAAATAAAAATTTGATAATAAAGTATACTATAAATATAACTGCATAAAAAATATTAATATAAATAAAGTTAGTCTTTTTAAAAGACAAATTCAAATAAGGTGTACCACAAATTATTAATTTAAATTTAAATTTAATTAATATCTTTAAAACAATTTAAATTTTATAAACTTAAGTAAAAAAATATAAATCTATAAATTTATATTATAAAGGATCATTTAATTATTAATATTATTTTACCGATAATGTTACTTTGATAATTTGATTCTAAAGAATATTTAAATAAAAATCACTAAGTCATAAAGTATTCACATATATGGGTACTATGATACATACCGTCTCATTAACTAGTGATAATTAAAATATTTATACCAATTATTCGCGAGTTTTTTTAAAGATTTCATTTTGTACTTTTATGATGGATTTATCAATATATTTCTTCAGAAGTGATTTTTTTTTTTTTCATTCCTCCTTAGTGGTAAGTACTGTGATGTATAACTGTACAAGGTAATCAATAATTAAAGTAATGGGTAACTTCCTATAATGATTTAGCAAATATATCCTTCCTAGAATTTGCAAAGATACTTGTTCCTACATGAATTTTATTGCAAAATGTTCTTTCGTTGAATATATATATTAAGGTATTTTTAGTTAGCTTCAAAACAAATTTTACATAAATTTGCCATTAGAAGAGAGTTAATAATAAGATTAATTCATTTGCTACATCGTAATACTGTTAGATTTGTATTATCTTTCGCTACAAGAAAATATATGATGTTAGTAAAACATCAATACTATAAGGAAAAGTCAACATTACTTAGTCAATACAAACGACTTGTTTGATGAAAAATAATTTCGTATTTTTGTTGCAGGAGGAGGTATGTGGGAAGGTTGATGGGGATTTATATTCCATTATTTTGCGTCCAATAGCTGAAGTAAGAATGAAGCCCAAGTGAGGTATATATAATTTTATTTTCTTTAAAAAAGGATTGGACAACCCAATTTTTCCTATTAATTGTCGATAAAAAAAATCAATAGCATCAAACTTGCATTGCACATGTAATAGATTTTAAAATTAGTAATGCTAATTAACTTTTGAAGGTCAACTTTAAATAATGTTAATTAAATCTATGTTAATTCATTACTAGTTTTTTAAATTAATTGTTTTATTAAAACAAACTAATATACATACATATATATATATATATATATATATATATATATATATATATATATATATATATATATATATATATATATATATTAGTTTAATGTCAGTTTAGTCAAAACTAAATAAAATTTATTAATATTAACTAAATTTGTGTCAGTGTAGTTGATGTTAATCACAGTCATTTAAAAAAAAAAATTCTTATACAATGTCTTTATCTTTAATAAAAATAAAACACAAACAAACATATAGACAAAAATAAACTTTGAATAAATAAGAGATGAAAAAAATAATCTGCAAAAATTTATACAGAAAAATGAAGAAGGAAAATTGTAAGAAAACCTCTATAAATTTGAACATTCAAGTTAAGAATAATCTACAATTTTTATTTATTATCACAAAATACATAAATTTATAATATATTAATAAAAGTAATATGAACTTAGTTGATGCTAGCTTAATAATTCAATCTTTATTTAAAAAAAAAAAATATCCATTGTTTTTTATTATCACTTCTTATTCCATTCTAAAAATATGATAGAAAAAGGAGTAGAGAAGGTAAAATTTAGTTTCGTCAATTTGTTACATAAAACTATGTATGCTACCCAAGGTAAAATTAAGGCTAAATAATTAGTTGGAAGACACGTAAACGTGTGAAATTGTTGAGTGGCTTTAAGGCACCTTATAACCAAGAAAATTAAAATTGTATTTATTACATTTATTAAATATAACTCTTCAATTAATATTAAATTTATTACATACATTGCAGACTTAACTGTTTATGCAAAAATCTTAAATTTCATTTATTATATTTATTAAATAAAACCGTTTTCAATCAAAATTACATTCATTAATGCATTTAATATGTGAATAAAAAAAATTTATTAATTGTAGTTATTATGTTAAAAATATTAAATGAATTAATGATTTCCTAAAATTACCTATATAAATAATAATATGTTAAATATTTTAAATAATAATTTTTATTGAAATAATTTATTATTTAAAACGTTTATTGATATTTTTTATTATATTAAAAGGAATCGTTACATTAACTTATATTTTTATAGAATAAACATTTATTATAAAAATTTATTAATAAAAGTTAGAAAATCATTTAATAATTCAAAAATTGCTTTGATATCTCCCCACACGGATTGTTTTTTTTTACCATTTAATTGTAAGAGATTTTTTCGAAAAATAAGATTAACATGAATTATGAAAAAAAAAAAAAAAAATAAAAAAAAAAAAAAAAAAAAAAAAAAAACATCTTAAGGAGATAGCTTGATCAAACAAATTGTAATTGGCAGTAGAATTATGTTTTATATTATATAAAAATATAAAAATAAGAGAATTGAGTAATATATAAAAAATAAAA
>Ga0209700_103502_pt1 | contig 29976 bp, 13 predicted proteins | sample SiratroredBW_FD_187528 | JGI IMG/M metagenome (GOLD analysis project Ga0209700, IMG submission 187528) | Root nodule microbial communities of legume samples collected from California, USA - Siratro red BW (SPAdes) (version 2) | ecosystem: Host-associated > Plants > Roots > Nodule | place: USA...
TTATAGACTTCACATTTCTTAACTATAGGTATTGACCAATTATGTAAAGAGTTTTCTATTTCTGCAATTTGTAATTCTTTTTCTTTATTATGTTCTGTGTTTGATGAAGAAGAAGAAGCTTCTTGTTGCGGAGTTCTAATCATTATTTGTTTATCTTTGTTTCTTAATCCTATATCACTTAAGGTTTTAAGAAGATTCGGCATTCTTAGTCTTTCCCTGGTTTCCATGCTACGGGACCACTGCTGACCAACGGTCTTACTACCTCTCACTCAGGCTTTACTGTCAGGACCACAGCTGACCAACGTATAAACGCCTCTCAGCGCTACCCTAGAAACTATTTAAAGAACTAAGAACAACAAAGGTTCTTATTACCTTGGATGATACAGTCTTAAGACTCAAAGTTTAACAAATAATAATTATAACTTTAGCAACTTAGTCGCTTAATCTTCTAAGCAACACAGTTACCTATCTCTTTTATCTCTTCTTTAAGAAGATTTATATTATTTTAATAATTTTGTATCATGGATCGATAAAGTCTGGGTCTAGTCAACCTATCTTTTGAATAACGTTTATATTTTTCTAGTTTAATTTGATCTCTTTTGATAATCTTAGCTATATGAGTTAATGGATGTGGATTCATTAATGGTCTGAGAACTAAAATCGTTCTATGATTATGTATTATTCCTGTGTAAACGATTCTAAGATTCCCCTGTGGGTCTCGGTACCTATTATGGTTCATAATTAAGCAATACAATTTTTTATACTTCTTAGGTTTTTCTTTAATAACCTGATAACTAGTTTGTAATATTCTTTCATTCTATGATTCGGTTATGGGTTGGTTATTCTTTCTATAGAAGTGTAATTTTTTTCTAATTTGCTCCTATATTTATTTGTTAAGGAGGATAAAAGTGTTTTTGATGGGATGAGGATGTCTTCTTTTAAGTCTTAAGGTTACTAACTGTCCTGTGATAGGGTTATGATAATAAAGGACAAGTTTACTTGTTAATCCAAATATGCGGGGCTGTACGGGATTATTGAGAAGGAAAACTTCATTATCTGGGTTCATACTTCTGTTCATACTTCTATTCATAATAATAATAATAAAATAATATAAAATTTTGATAACTTAAGAAATAGTTTACAAACTCATTAGATCTTCTACTAACAAAAATAAGTAAAATGATAATAACTAAACTGTAAGAACAGACAAAAACTTAAATAAAAAGGAATAAGAACACATAAAATTTTTGTGTGGTTTAAGTAAAATGTTAATTAATGTCAGTCAACATCTATATTTATAATATTTTGTATAATAGATATTATAACTCAAAAATTATTATCCACTCTAAGTTAGTATTTTTATTTTTGATATTTTTTAATTTTCAAAATTTTCATATTTTTAAGATTTTACAATTTTTTATTTCACATTTAAAGTACAAGATATTGAGAGTGACTATTCATGATATTGTTGACAAGTTACACCATAAATAGAGATAATATAAACTATGTACCGATACTAATGATTATTTGCGTGAAATTTATTTTAAAGAAACATATTTTTAATTTTCCAAAGAAAGTTTTAAGTAAGGGATGATGTGAAGGATAATGCGAATACTCAAGCTTGATTTTTCAAATATTCATATTTAATTATTTTTAAATTATTAAATATGAGATGACACATGGCGAAGTACCCAAAATTTATTTACAAGTTGTAAAGTCAAAAAATGATTTAATTATTATATATAAAAATTACAGTAATATATTTATAAAAAAAGTGGGCAATAGTAAAATACTGGGCCAAACACATGGGTCCAGGTTTTGCCTTATTTTCTTTAAAAGAAGAAATAGGGTTGTACCAAGTAAAAAAGAGAGTGCAAACAGTGAAATTATTGAGTCAGTAAAATGAGTTCAAACTTTATCTTTCTTAAAAAAAACTGTAGTGTATGTAAAAAAGAGGCAGTAAAAGCAAACATCCAGCTAAAAGGCTCAAGATGTATATGACAAAAACTTCCTTCAGCCCATTAGTGCTGGCGCACCCATCAAAAATCCAAAAATACCCATACTATTAACTTCTGAAAAATGTGTTCTGAAAAATTTTTGGAAAGATTTTTTGAAATATAAAATTTATATTCTAAAAAATAATTTTCAGAAATAGATCTCAAAAAGTCTTTTCCAAAATATAAATATTATGTTTTGAAAAATACTTTTCGGAAAGCCTTTATTATTCAAAAAAAAAAATTCAAAATATGCTTTTAAAAAATATTTTTCAAAATATACTTTTTACTTAAAGGGTGTTTTTGGAACTTTCCAAAAATGATGGGGTGCAAGTTAAAAGTGATGGGATGCAGGAAGTTTTTACCGATGTATATATGCATACAAACAAATGAGCCCAAATTTTTATTTTTTTTCACTTATTTTAACAAGCTAATAATGTCATATAAAAAATAAAAAAAAGGCCTTGAAACAAATTTTCAAAATGAAAATTGTTTAACCATAAGAAAAAGAAATGATAATTTGACAGTCAAAGAAATAACCTCATTTGATTCCATTTGATAGTAAGACATATGTTCACAATATTTGTGAAATATGTTCAGAAAAATCACTAAGAGTTTGTTTGAAATGGATAATGGATCTGAGAAGGTAAATTTGAGTTGATTTGAGATAAAAGTGTCTGTATTTAGACTAAGGAAAAGATAACAAGAAATAAAATAAAAGTTTATCAAAATTTATAAGTGATGTAATAGGTATAATTGATAAAATAAATTTTTTAATAGATAAAATAGATTACGTATAATTTATAAATAAAGTTAAATTTAAAAATAAATTATTACTGTTAATATTATTACTTTTATTTTATAAATTTATTATTTTAATTTTATATTTTTTTATTATTGCAATTATTATTTACAATTTTACTATTTTTTTTAAAATTATCTTATTATTATTATTATTTTATAATTTATTATTAATACTTTCTAATTTTCTAGTTTATTAATATTTATAATATTATTAAATTTATTTTTTATTTAAATATTTAACATGAAATATATATTAAAAAATATTTAACTTATTTTTATTTAATATTATTATTTTATGATAAATTTAATTATTATATATTTTTCAATTATTTATTGTTTTAAAATAAAAATTTAAACATTTTCTTATATTTTATTTAATTATTATTAAATTCATTTATTTAATTAATTATAAAAATAAAACTTTCTTCGAAAATTGTTGATATTGTGCAAAGAAAGTTTAAAGGGATGATTTTTTATCCTTTTTTTGAATACTTTTGTCTCATTTTTCTAAATAAATCTCGCCTTTCTTCGTTACTTTATTTCGATCTGTAGATACAAACAGCTTCTTAAAGTTAGCACATATCTGAATTCGGATAATCACTAGTTGGTGTATGTCAAACTTGTAACAAGAGCTTTATAATACAGATGCATTACGACATTATACATTGACACCGCTTTCAACATTACCCTTATTTGACACTGCTATCTGGAACCCCTTGTCTGAGTTGGCGATGAAAGAGAAATGTTACCCTCACTTATCTTACGTGGAATGCGTTTGTCATCTTGCAAGCACTTAAAATGTCATTTAAATTGCGAAATGAAGCATCAACAAAAAGAGATGAAAAAAAAAAAACTTTCATTTGGGTGTTGAAGGAGAGAGAACATAGAAAAAAGAAAGAGCTTTCGCGTATGATGACTTCTTTTATTAGGGTTTCTTGAAGGTTGTGTTCAGAGAGCATAATCGAAGTTTTGCACCGTTAAATCAGAGGGCGAACAGCTAGCTTGAGGGATTCTCGAAGGATTTGTGTTCAGTGAGCGCCATTGAAGGTTTGCATCGTCATTGAAGTGTATCTTTTGCTCTTGATATGAAGCATGAACTGAAACCAGTGTTGGTACTATATCGGTTACATGTTCCTCTCTGAAGTACTCAGGTCATCATAAAAATTGTTTCTTGGTGTGTTTTAGGTTGTTGGTTTTTGTATCTAATACATGTATGCGAAATTTTTCCTTATTAACCACTTTGGTTAGCGAAAAATTCCTTTATTGGTTTGTTTTAAGTTGTTGGTTTCCATCCGTGCTTCGTTTATGTATGTCAATGTCCTTCTCCTTACAAAAAAAAAAAAATCACTTCTTGGGGCATTCCAGGGTCGTGATTTATATCTCTGGTACATGTATGTACGTGAATGTCCTCCTCAGTGAACTACTTAGGTATTCATAGAAAACCACTTTTTGGTTTGTTTTTGTTGGTTGTTGATTTCCATATCTGCTACTTGTATTCTAATGTCCTACTCGGTGAACCACTTAGGTCAACGTAGTATACCATTCCGTCTTGGATTTTTTCACACCTTGCTAATTTCCATCTCTGAGGCATGTATGTATGTCAATGTCCTACTAAGTGAACCATATAGGTCAACAGAGTAAACCACTTCTTGGTTTATTGTAGATTGCTTGTTTTCATCTCTGAAGCATGTATGTATGTCAATGTCCTACTTAGTGAACAAATGACCTAATAACAATAAACCATTTTGTGTTTGTATTTTCACACCTTGGTGGTTTCATATATGCTACATGTATATATTTCAAAGTTCTACTCATTGAACCACTTAGGTCATTAAAGAAAACCTTTTATGGGTTGGTGTAACACCTTAATGGTTTCCATCTTTGCTACATGTATGTATGTGAATGTCCTCCTCACCGAACCGCTTAGGTCTTCATAGGAAACCACTTTTTGATTTGTTTTTTATTGTTTGTTTCCATATTTGCTAGATGTATTCCAATTTCCTACATGGTGAACCACTTAAGTCTACAGAGTAAACCATTCTGCCTTAGGTTTTTCACACCTTGTTAGTTTCCATCTCTAAGGCATGTATGTATGTTAATGTCCTACTCAATGAACCATATAGGTCAACATAGTAAATCACTTCTTAGTTTGTTGTAGATTGCTTGTTTCCATCTCTAAGGCATGTATGCATGCCAATGTCCTATTCGGTGAACCACTTACCTAACAAGAGTAAATCATTCCGTGTTGGCATTTTCAAATCTTGGTGGTTTCATATATGCTTCATGTATGTATGCCAAAATCCTCCTCCTTCAACCACTTAGGTCAACATAGAATACCTCTTTTGGGTGGTTTTGACACCTTGTTGGTTTTATCTTTGCTACATGTATGTATGCGAATGTGGTCCTCATTAAACCACTTAGGTCATCACAGAAAACCTATTCTCAGTTGGTTTGACACATTGATGGTTTCCATCTCTCATACACATATGCAAAAATACTGCTCCCTGAACCACTTAGGTTATCACAAAAAACATCTTTTAGTTTTGGTTTTGGTTTGGTTTCACACCTTGGTGGTTTCTATCTATCTATTTACATGTTTGCCAAAGGCCTCCTGACCGAAGCACTTAGATGTATGCGAAAGTCCTACTCACAAGAACCTTCAAGACCCAATTGCAAGTTTTTAGTTTTCTTGATTGTACTCTACATATGTGACTAATGGGGTTATTTTCTTTGGTAGTAGTTTCTTTCGTACAAATACATGGCTGCAAAAGTATTTGCTAGAGTTGAGGATAGACAATCAAAGGTAAGTGATTTGTTAAATTAGATTTCGTTTTTAAATATGTAATTCCTGAAAACATAGTCAATTGTTTGCGTTTTTTTTCCTATTTGCAGCTTAGAGTGAGGCACAGGATGCAAATTGAAGTCATTCTCCAAATTAATCGTCAAATGTTTCCATTCCAAAGGCAGAAGCTGGAGACTACTCCCTTCAAGTGATTGTTGTGCTTGGAAGAGCCAATTCAAATTTCCACTGTTGTAGTTAGGGAATTTTCCAGTAGGTGGTCTAGTTTGTACCTATGTTTTCGGGTTAGGAAATATTTAGTCCCATTTTCTGTTTTGGATGTATGTATATTCTTGGGGTTGGGGGTAGTAGGGGAGGAGGTTAACTTTGAAGATTGTGTTCCAAGTTTGGTTAACCAGTTGTTTGAGCACAACAATATTACTGTAAATATGATTATAGCCAAACTCAGTGACAATACAATAAATAGGGAAGAAAAACGTTGATGACTTTTGCAGGCTGGATATATTACTTACATTTTGTACTTTTTATTTTCCTCGCTCTTCTAGGATCATTACTACAGTTTATTTTACTTGTTTAGATAACTTAGAGAATTTACATATGTACAATTTAGGAGCAGTTGTTTATGGTTACTAGTTAAGAGTTTCAACTATATTTCTCAGTTGTACAATCACCAAAATAACATTGTTGTCATGTAAGTGTCTGGATATGTGGCAAAATTGCAGGTTAGAATAATTGTTTTCATATAGCATATTATTGTTGTGGTCTTTATGTTTGATTGTGTATAGTATAATTATTTTCATATGGTATGTTTGTTTGAACAAAACATATGTTTCTTTGCAACAGTTGTGGGCAGTACAACACATGGGAATGAGTTCTACTTTTTCCTTCCTACGAATGATTAAATGGCCTGCTATTATAATGAGGTCTTCAAATATTGAAACTGCATTCTTGAAAAAGCAGGTACTGTTTATAGTTTATGCATTTTGTATGCTATTGGTGAATTATGTTATTATTATTAACAATGAGGTAAAAATTTTGTAGGTTGTTTAGGATTAGGCACTCACTGATGAGGAAAAGCAAATTGACTGTATGAAGCCCTAAAGTCTTTTGTAGCCTCATGTTCAATTCGTAAGGGCATGGATGGTAGGCATGGTTCTCGCTCTCATAATTGGGAAGATTGTATGTCCCAACAACTTCTGGATGCCACAGGGAAACTCAAGGCTAATGATCACCTCATAGCTGCCATTGAACAACAAATTCGACGAGCAACTGCTAAGTACAAACCGTGAAGGGTTTGCGGGGACTATCCTCATCGTGCCCACAAGCGACAACAGTTGTTCACAAGCCTGAGCACAATGTAAGCCCTGGCAAGGGTGACATGCATGACAGGAATGTCAGTCCTTTGAGGCATGTGACTGACGTTGACCCTTTGAGCCCTGTTCTTAATTTTTGAAAGATTTACAAGGTCTCAGAACGACAATGCCAACTGATGTGTTCATATTATGTATTTCGATTTTTAAATTGTTAAGATTGAAAAAGGTTATATCATGTTATGTTTTTGTTTTCGTAGTGTTGTGGTCACTATTGACCGCCATGTGATTACCAAAGGTGACCTTCTGCCATTGAAGTCTCGGGCCAAATCGAATAACTACGTAAACCCATTCTCTCAATTTTATTATATAATTTCATTTATAATTAAGTGGGCAAAGTCTTTGTAGGTTATATTATTTGCGTTTGTATGAACAATTAAAAAATCCAAGGATGATCAAACGGATCTGCCTTAATCTATTGTTTATAATATGTTAAATTTGAAATTGCAGTTTATATGTATTGCTGAATGTAATTTTTGCAAACAATGGTTATTGAGGATATGAAAAACCAGAAAGTAAAGTGAAGGAGCAAAGTTTCAAAAATGCGTGTTTGGAAGTACAAGGATTATGAATCATTTTATTCAGAAGGAATGCTTCATCTTCAAGATATTCCCTCCGCTGATTTTATAAGTTATCCTCAATAGTTTGCAGAATATTAAACAAGTTGAATAATGTATTAATTTTATTTTGGTTGTAGTTTGTCCCTTCAGTTAATGAAGATCACTAGTGATGTTACACCATCAATTGTCGTAACAGAGAGATATTTGTTCTTGACTCTCTTAGACACAAAAATAAGAGTCGCAAGGCTATTGACAAAGTAGTGGTAAGTTCACGTCCTTTCGTCGTGGTTGAATGATTAGCATGACAAATGTTTCCCTTTTTAGGACATGTTATGTGTTATTAATAGTGTGTTAATGGTAGCAGGCATACCGCCTTGAGCACTTGTTTAGGCTTGTGGAACATTTTGAATTAGAAAAATCTATTCCCTTTAAAACTCATCGAGCATGACGTTCCTTTACAACTTAACTTGTAAATTTTAATCACTTCGTTGTTATTTTTACGACATAAGTGAAGGCATTTATTTTGTATTCATTGATGTTCGATCACAATTTCTCTTTTTGATTGTCGTTTACTGGTGGTTAAAAACATAGAGATGTGGGACGGTGTGCAAAGGTTTCAGGACCAAATAATGCCAAAATACTCAGAGATTTGTAATGTTGTATTATTGTCACATTGATGTCGTTGGTTGATTTATGTACTATATAAATTGATAGGGTTTTTCTTATTTTCAGAAAGAAATTCTACGATACATGAAAAAGTTAGTTGGCAAATGGGTGACCCATGACGATAACATCCATCGAATGACTATGTTGTCGAAGATTAATACTTAAGTTAACTGCCAATTGTATATGAAACAATGTTGTTTCTTTCCTCGATCTATGTACATATTACATCTCTAATATTATGACTTTGAAGTGAATTTAAATGTGACTTAAGTACGTTATGAAGTTTGTGCATAATCGAATGATGGTACAAACATACTAAAGTTTATATCAAAATTGGATATTTTTATCCGATAGTTATACCCAGCGAACTGCATATATTAACTTGGGCAATCAGTGAATGTGGGTGTAATGACCTTGGCCCAAATTTCATCTATGTTTGACAAATGGAACGAAAATATTAAAAGATCATTATCAATTGGATTGATTAAACATTTTCAGGTTGAAGGATGACATTGTTTACCAAACAAACCACATACATCCACCGAGTAAATCACTTGGACGTGGATGTCATGGCATAGCACTACAAGGCCCTTCTTGTTGAACTCATAGGGCGACAAGTGCAAGGAAATTCTTCAAAACCACATTGTTATGATCGAGGACACAATTTTTAAACTTGGATGGCTAAATTTAGAAAGTTGAACACATGTCTTCAAAAACTATTCGAAGCAAATCATATACATGCACATAGTGAACCACTTTGATAAGGGTGTCATGATTTCACTGCAGCAGCTTCTATGTTGACCTGGATGGACTACAAATGAAACGAAAATGTTGAAAGATCAACACCAACTGGATTGGTTGATAAACATTTTCAGGTTCAATGATTGGACTTCCAAACTTAAATATAGGAGTTCAAATTGTTATCCATGCAAACCACATACATCAACCGAGTAAACCACTTGGTTGTGGGCGTGACGCCTCTAATGCACGACCTTCCATGTTAAATCGTACGACGACAAGTGAAAAGAAAATGATAATGAATTCAGTAAACATGATTCATTCCAAAATGTATTAAAGTTGCAAACCTGAGTTTGGTCATGTAAACAGGGTATTCAAAAATTCACAGAGCAAACCACACAAGTTTAGCACGACAACCACTTCGACGTGGATGTCATGAATGTCCTGCAAAACCTCACAAAATTGAACACTATATCACACATATCTATACATATGATTTACATATTTATACCATTCAAATTTGAGCTTTTATATATACCAAACATTACATATTAATTCAACAAATAACATATACAATCATTTTTATCAAATTTATACGGTGTTTAAAATATTAATTGACATCTCTAAATATACTATGGGGACATTAAACACAGACATTTGGATCCATTGTCATAGTTATCCTTAGGCGTCGTTGGCTATGTCAACGGGATCCAACAGTGCAATGATGTTTGGATCTGCACAGACATAAGGAATGACAGACAGAATATGGTCAATGTGTCCTTCAAAGTTGCCCAATCATTGTAAAGCCACAGCAATATCCTTATTTACCCAGTGACGGTTCTTCCCTTATGATTGGGATCGAAGCACGCACCAATTTGTCTCTGGACTCACAACTACTACATTTGAAGACTTAAAAACCATATCAATTTACAAAATTACAGTTGTTCTGGTGGGAAAAATGCATTTAGTTTATATTTTTATTACATGTAAGAATATCAAAATACATTGACAACATTTCTTTGTATTATATTTAAGTAGAAGTTCAACTTGTTTGGGCTGAACACAACAAACCTAAGATGTAATAACTTATAGAAATAAAGCACAAATCATAGCAGTGATCATAAGTAGATTTAGGTAATACATTACATTTTTAAGTATTAACACGCATCCCACTTCAATCTCAACCATATTCAGGATCTTGTAAAACCTTTTTGGGCACACTTTTCTTAGCAATTCATGTCACAGTCTGTATTGATTAAAAATAATCCAGTTAAAATGTTTTTTGAATTCACTATTACCTTAACCGTTATTAACATGTCTCCAAGACCATTTAGTTAAATTGTCTTCACAAGACAAGCTAGTAAGCTTAAGCATGTTATAGTTTTAATGTTTGTCGATATTAATACTTAGTCAACATTTTCTGTACTGAGCAATCGTGTAAAACAAAGCCAAATTATTTTTTGCAGCAACTTTTATTTAACGTGTACACATAACATGAGGAGGGCTGTAAAAATATACCATGAAATTTGATAAATTTTTTCGCTCATTGTTGTTCATTGATACTAAAATCACAGTTATCACTTTCCTCATATATATAGTTTAGGAAATCATGTGTTTGTAAGGGTTGGGAGGAGCTATAATTAACTAAAATTACATGAATGTTACCAACTAGTTCTAGAATAAAATTTGTTATGGAATTGCATCGACGAACATACGACCCAATGTCAGATACATCAATGTCAAGTTCTCCCATCATTCCATTTCTTCTCTTTCACAACTGCAACAAAAAAAAAACCAAAAAAAAAGTTGAACGTTGTGAAAGAAAAGACAAAACGTCAAAATTTAAAGAAAAGAAAACTTCCAGATGATATCGAGGGACTTTGTTAGGTTTCATTAAGTGATGGGACATTTCAAAACCCATTAGTTGTTTTCCTGATATGCCCTTAAAATCCCATGCAATTTAACTTGACATAGCGTTACTTTTTTGCCCTTGCATGTCAGAAGTTCTTTGCATGGATCGTTGTCAACTTTTCCATGCATTTAATGCTTGTCAATGCATACTTACCACCACCAATGTTGTTGGTGTTGGTAGGTTGCCATCATTTTGCCATATATATAACACGTGAAATACTTTCTCATCTTCACATTGTTCCAACTACCGTATTCAATGGAAAGCCACCGCATTCAACGGAAAGCCAGGTTAGCTCATTTAGTTTTATTACTTTGTACTACGTAGTTAATCTTAATAACTATGGTACAATTGTTACAATGGTTGGGATACTTCATACTCTAAATTTAAATGAGAGTATTTTTATTACACTATAACCTAAATGATCTACTTTAATGTCATTATGATATATCAAGTATAGGTTTCAGATTTTTGAAAGACAACGATATGTTGTCATTATAATGATTAAATATTGTGAGATTATTATACTAATTAAATCTTATTTTCAGCTTATTTGTTCAATAGACAACGGTATGTTGTCATTGAATGATATTGTAGAGAATGAACAATGTCAGGGGTCAACCGAACTTAACCAAGAAGGTTTGGATATAGAGAACGTATCTTGTCTCACAGTTGACATATGTTTTGAAAGTCCTAATGATGGCAAGACCTTCTACCACCAGTATGTTATTAAAAACGGATTTGGTATTATGACAAAAACATCCAAGAAAGGAACTAACAATAAATTGCGATACTTCATTTTAGTTTGCTCCAGACATGTCAAGTATGTGTCAACTATCCCTGTAGAAAAGCAAACTCAACCAACCCAAGCCTATGAATGTCTCGTCCGAATTCACCAAAATAGAGGCTAAATAGTACGTCATTTCCTGGATAAACATTCTCATAACCTTATTCCAACTAAGTCAAAGTTGTTTCGTAGAATAAGAACATCAATTTAAGAGTGAAAATGACACTTTAGATGAACGCTGAGGTTGGGGTTAGGTTGAACAAAACTTTCCTATCATTAATCCATGAGGTTGGAGGTTATGAAAACTTTTCATTTATGGAGCAAGACATAAGAAACTATGTGTCTGAACAAAAACACGTCTTAGGTAAACAAGGTGATAAAAAAGCTTTTCTTAAACATTCTCACAAATGTGGAAATTAAATAAAGATTTTTTCTTTGAGATTGACATAGATGAAGATAACTGCATAAGAAATGTTTTATGGTCATATGCAAGAAGTAGGACTGCATGACATGACTTAGAGACATATAGTTTGATATAACATATCTAACGAACAAGTACGACATGTCATTCGCTCTCTTTGTCGGGGTCAACCATCATGGACAATCAATTTTGTTAGAGTGTAGAATATTGTCTTCAGAAGACACCAATACTTTTGTATGATTATTCGACTGTTGATTGCGATGTATACTAGGCTCCACATGACATTGTGACTCACCAATGTCAAGTAATGAAATGTCATCTCTCTTGTCTTTCCCAAAACATGCCCCAGGTGGTACTTGTGATACATTATGAAAAAAATTATCAGAAAAATTGTATAGATATACTGAGTATAAAGCAATTAAAAAAGCATTGAACGCTATGATATATATTAAAAAAACATTGAAGGCTATGATATATGAGTCTCAACATGTTAAACGATTTTGAATGGGGTAATTTCATAACAACCTTTCGGTTGTCTAAGAACGAATGGTTAGGTTCCCTAGATATCGAACGTCATGATAAATTCCTATTGAAAGATAAATTTTGAGTCGCGATGTCAACAACACAAAGATTTGAAAGTATAAATGCCCTTTTTTTATAGGTATATTAATTTTGCAAAAATCTTACAACAATTTGTCCAACAATATGATAATGGTTTGGCACACAAGGTCGAGAAAGAGAACAACATAGACTTTGTCTCATCAAAAACCATCTTTCCTTGCAATAGTTTCAAAATGCATACACCCATGCGAGATTCACAAAAGTCCAAACTGAATTTAGAGCTAAGTTCAATTGCCTTATTCACAATGTTCTTGTCAAAAGAGATGCATACACCTATAAAGTGATGGAGGAGTCAATCATTAATGATCGCAACCGTGAAAGTTTTCATCATCTACTATTTGAGTTCAGGGACATAATTTGTAAACACTCTGCAGTTGTACTTGTCCAAGAGATAAAAGTTTGTCTTGCCAAAATATGTATTGTAAAGGTGAAGCAAGAATGTTCGCATAAAACATAGTTATACTAGAGCATCGTTTAACTTGAAGGACAAACTCCCACATATTAAACGTTATGATGTTATGTCAAAGATTTTCCCAAATTACTAGGTGACATGTGAGAAAGATGACAGAACAGATTTATTATTCGGTCAATTTATTATTTGGCTATATTGAAATGTTTGTCAAGCTTAAAGATATTTATGTAGATATTTATGTAGATTGACTTCTTTTGCTTTTTAAGTTTCTCATAACCGAATTGTAATCTTCTTGTATTTGGTCTTTCCTTTCTTGTAAGGGCCACAAGGCTACGTATATTTGAAGTGAGTTGTCATTAGTACAATCCTCATTATTGACCGTGTTGTTGACTGCTTGGAGCGCATTATAGTGTTATGTAATTGACTTTACATAAATATCATTAAACTTAATAAATGCTTCGATATAGCCAAATAATAAATCTGTTGTTTCATCTTTCTAGCATGTCATCTCAGCCATTTCAAAAAATCTTTAACATAGCATCATATCGTTCAATATGTAGGATTTTATCGTTCAAGTTAAATGATGCTCTAACATAAGTATGTTTTCTACAAACATTCTTGCTTCACCTTTGCAGTACACTTTTTTTGCAAAACAAGCTTCTGTCTCTCTTGGGTAAGTACAACTAGAAAGTGTTTGCAAATTATGTCCCTAAACTCAAACAGTAGACATTTGCATTGGAAGTCACTGGTCTTTCGATTGTAGTGGATGACAAAAAATCTTTCACAACTGTGATCATTAGTGATCGACTCCTCCATTACTTTAAAGGTTCATGCTTATCATTAACGAGAACATTGTAGACAAGACAATTCATCTTAGCTCTAAATTTAGTTTGAACTTCTATAAATTTAACATTAGCGTATACATTTTGAAATCGTTCAATCAAAGACGGTGAACAACAAGGAATGATGGAATTCAACGAGACAAAGTTTGTCTCATTCTCCTACTCGACCTTGTGTATCAAAATGTTATCATATCATCAGACAAATTATTGTAGGATTATCATGAAATTAATATCCCGTTAAAACAGACATTCATGTCTTCATATCTTTGTGTTGTTGACATCCCGACCCAAAATTTATCTTTTAAGAAAATAGAAAACCCCCTCATTGAAGTTCAGCATAAAGGGAACCTACCCATTTGTTCTGCAAAAACCAAAAGATTACTATGAAATTACCCCATTCAAATTCAAAATTTTTCAATATATTTAGACTCATACACCACAACTTCAATACTTTTTTAATTGTCTTATATTCAGTATACCTACACAACTTTTTTCGATAAATTTTTCAAAATGTACCACAAGCACCACCTATGGGATGTTTAGGAAAAGACAAGAGAAATGACATTTTTCATTACTTGACATTAGTCAGTCACAATGCCATGTGAAGCCTGAAAAGACATATATCGCAACCAACAATCGAATATCCATACAAAAATATTAGTATCTTCTGAAGACAACAATCCACATCCTAATATAATTGATTCTCCATAATGGTTGACCCCAATTAACAAAACAAATGACATGTCATACTTGTTCGTTAGATATGTTGTATCAAACAATACATCTCCAAAATCATGACATGCAGTCCTCCTTCTTGCATATACTGATTTTTTCTACCTATAAAACATTTCTTATATGATTATCTTCATCCATGTTAATCTCAAAGAAGAAATCTTTATTTAACTCTCACATTCCTAAGAAATGATTGAACCAAGTTTTTCTATTACCTTCTTTACCCAATACACCCCTTTGTTTAAACACATAAACTAAATTTAAAATATTCAAATTTATGGAAAACTTAAAACTTAATTAAATCAATATACTATTTAATAAATAGTGATACTTTCAATTTTGAGAAATCAAACAAACCTTTTAAATTTGTGGGATCAAAAGTAAATAATTATCCCAAATTTCATTAATTAAAAACATAACATACATTTTTAACATATATTTCTATAAAATTTTAAATAAAAGACTATAAATAAGAAAAATCAATATATAGTAACATGAGATTAAATAGGTGAAATATTTTCTGGACACTATCATGATCCATCAAACCAATTTTGCAATTCTAAATGTAATTAACTCATCCACATTTAATATGAAGCTGAAAGCACTAAAGCAAGGACACATTTTTCACTTATTTTAAAGTGATTTCACAAACAATTTCACTCTATTTAACAATCAATCTGTCATACAATTCTATCATGTTTTCAAAATTGTTTGGAATAATGAACTACTTCGTTCCAATGAAGCTAAAAATCTCACTTTACAGAGACAGATTTTTTATGATAGTTGAGATGTGATAATTGAGTCTAACATAATACTATTTGTGAAAATTAAAACAAAAAGTGTTTCAAAAGCTAACACTCCTACCCTTTAATGATTAGAGAAGTTGTTCCAATATGTTCAAAGCTTCTCGACCATTATACCATATCTTACTGGACTTGAAGTTGAATGATACTTTAAAAAACCGAAAAACATAATCAGTTCGGAAGCATTTTCTCCTGCGCATCGTATCTATTGTTCCTTCTAAAAGAAAAACATAAAATACGCTAAACATGTCTGCAGTTAATATAGTTCCAGATTATTAAACTTAGAGGAGGTAGTATTTACATGAATAATGTCAGAATTTAGCATGGTTTGGCTTTAGCCGGATATCACAAAACAAAATAGCAACAGGAGAGATCATTCTCTTACCAATAAATAAACTGGAAGTGATATTGCTACGTTTATGTATGTTTGATTACCATTTTCATTAAACCAAGCATCTCCTCTTTCGTGGACTGCGTTATCTGCAACTCCAAAGTGACCTGTAAAATAGGAATGACCGATTATTACAGTCTAGAGAAGGAAGAAGACAAACTCCAAAACTGTTATTGGCTCAAAACCATGATTCGTAACATAAATGTGAAACATTATAGTATACAAAGTTAATCAAAAGTAAATCGTGATTCAGGCACTAGATATCAAGATAAAAAGGCCATATTGGTAGGAAAGGAGTGTTCGAGCATTAGAGATAACAGCATCCGAGAAGGTACCATTATCAAACAGGTAGACTTTCTATTCCTTTAAATGAACATAAAAGGAAGAAGTTTCCGATATACAGCTCAGGATATACATGAGCTAAAGGTTTTCATTATTTATCAAAACATTTATGATGTTCTGAAAAATGGTTAAAATCTACGAAGTAGACACTCCTTTTGGTTAAAGTGTTGGAATGTTGGACGTTTATTCTAATACCAACACCTCCCTGACATAACAGTCCCACAATGTACAGGAGATATTTCACTAAAAAACGATTTTAAGATAGAAGTTTGAATAACTCAACATGAAATTTCTCCTGTTAAATTCATCTAGATAAAAACTACGGAATTCAACTGATGTTCAAATAAAAATCACCAAAAATACAATGAAATTCACACGACTAACTGAAAAATTTAAAATTGCATTTTTCAATTTTTTTACTGCTGGTGGGACTCAGATTTCACCATATTTATGACCCTTTTTTTGAAGAAATGTCGATTTCTACATGTAAGTGAATTTAATAGAACAAGTATGACGTTTTGAATCAGAAAAAAATTGGTTTAAAAAATCCTATTGTCAATGGTAACTATTTTAGAAAGACCAAATTGATTCAAGCAAGTTTTAAAAGATGAAGAACCAAAATAATGTTTTTAAAAGATATGTGACCAAACTGAAATTTATAAATAAGATAAAGGAGCAAAAATAAAATCTAGCCTATTTTTCACAATACCCATTACCATAGGAAGAAAGTGAGGATACAGAAATATGCAAAGATCCAATATCAATTTAGATTATTTGTAAATGACACAAACATTTCTACGCGTACAGTGTGTTAATTATTATTTTGGGAATGGTTTTGTTCTTGTGTACAAAGTTTGTTAGGGCTTAAAGTTCTTTAGCGTGTTGTTGTACTTTAATTCTTTTAATCCTGGGTTTCTATGTGTTATAAACTTAAAAACATGACCACCACTATAAGTCTATAATAGTTAAGAATAGGATTTTGAAGGAAACTTACATTCCCGACATCAATTTACAATAATCAATTAGATTGTACCTCGTACTAAATAAGCACAAAGCATATGTATTTTAACTCGAATTTATTTGAGAAAAGGAAAGTTAGATTCCTAAGCTAAATTTAAATAATAAGTTGCACTTTCAACTATATGAGAACAAAGCATATGTCTTTAGCCTGACAGTCAGGGAATCCATTGAAATTGAAATGCACTCACCTCCTTGAAGATGCTGCTATATGAAGTTTGCACAAACCCCTACACAAAATCCATGAGCTTTGTCAAACTCAGAAAACTTAACAACCCTTGGAAGAGAGAGACACGGGAGTACATGAAATCAATCTATTGAATGATCCTGTCTCTAAAATCAAAGAATATGTTGAGCAAACTTAAGATGTTGTTAAAAAGCATCATTATCTCATAACCACTCAAAAATAAGTTAAATGTACAGTTGTAAGATGCATCATTCCTTCAATATAAAAGGAAATATAAAAGAAAAAATAGCGAACAAACCAATTTTCGGAACAGGTCAAGGGATGCTCCATTTGAGTCCCCAATTTTAGTCCGAAAGATATTAATTCGTAACTTCTCGATAGCAAAGGTGATCATCATCAGAACAGACTCCTTCGCAAGTCCCTTCCTACGGCTATGCCAGCAAAGAGAAAGTTGATACAAAGGTTAGAATGAAGAGATTTAATACCTAGGACTTGTTTGGACAAACTTCTCTATAAACACTTTTTCGAGAGAGAAAAAAGAGGAAAAGTATAATGAATTTCTACACAAGCTAAAATAAATTGTGCACAAGTTAAAAATAAAAAATTAGAGAACTTATATGAGACAGTTTCTACAAATTAACCTATGCATGTTCTAATTTTAACATATGGAGAAACTCATTTCATATTTTCCTTTAACTTTTTTTCTCCCAGAAGTGTGCATAGAGAAACACGTGCAGACATGCCCAAGCCTCAAAAGACCAAATCAGCCCAAAACCTTAGGCTGTTAGATGAAGACAGAGGAAAGACTTTTATCTCTTGCACTTGCATAATCAGGTGCATTAAAAGTTGGAGCACAGATCCCGGAGTAGGGAAGTAAAAATAACATAAACTTCAAAAAGTATGTCCGTGGTATGAAATTACATATTCTGCTCATAATATGGAAAATGATTGAATAGAGGTATGATTCAAAATTGCAACAGAAACACCAAATTTCAGCAGTAAAAAAGAATAGGCATAAGCCAAATATAATTAACTAATTCAGAACAAATAAAAATTTTCTTCAGATGTTTGAGATGAAAAATCACAAAAAGATACGGTTCAGATGAACAAAGAAATAAAAATTCAGAAAGGTGATATTCAAGTAATTTGCTTTTGAATTTGCCCATTCTTGCCATCTTGGATTTTTGTGTAGATAGATACCTTTGAAGCCATTGAACAGGGATTATACATAGATAGTGCTAATGTGCTGCTACTAAACAATCTCAACTTATTTCAATTGGCTCTGCCTATGGTCTCTGTCTCTCCCCAACACATGTACCTCTGCACCCTCATCCACTCCAAAATTTTCTCTTTTGTCAAACAAAGAAAGGAAACCCATTTGTCATATAAGATAAACAATGTACTATGAAACAGAGGCAGCAATGAGGACTAAGAAGCAGCACGTAAAAGAAAAAGAGGAAGTTATTGAGTGGCATATCATGTAAGTACATATAAGAATTGTGCCATATTTTACAATTAGTTGATGAAACGGAAGTGAAATCAGGTACCTCTTTGGTTCAGCTATCATTATTTCAAGCTCTGCGAGGTGAGGATCATCCAAATCATTCATGAACAGATTTACATCACCAACCATGGCTGCAGCTAAAATTTGGTTATATTTAAAAAAAAAAAAAAAAGTGATTTGCGGAAATGGTAATAGAAAAGGGCAGCGACCTTCAAGGTGGGGTTGGCCGTGCGAGAATTGTCCAACAAGCAAGTCCTTGTCGAGTATAATGAAGGTCTCCTCTGCAAGAAGTGAGGAATAATGAGACAGTGATAGAGTTAGGGTTAGGGTTAGAGGAAGAGCAATAGAGAGAGAGAAGTGAACTGGTAGGGTCTTGGAACCATGAGAGCTGCATTTGGTACTCCTGTTGGAGGGTGAGAGGCTCTGAGGCAGTGGCTTCAAGGAGAGAAGGGTCCTTCATCCACTCGTGATATTTCGGCACGTGCGCCTCCATGTAAGGGACCAGTATCACCTTCTCTCCCTCCAAGCTCACTCTCCCTTTCCCTCTGTCACTCTCCCCCATAGATTCTCACCGCGCAAATCACTCTAACGCCGCCTTCTGCTACCACTGCTATGCTTTTTATACATTTTCAGTTCCTATATTTTGCTAAATTTGTAATTTTGCCCTTAACCTTTTACAATTTTACAACATGACCCAGCCACATCGACCCCAAACAGCTCCTATGTTCTGAAAATTCTACTTTAAGAAAAATATTTCAAATTATATTATATAAATTTAAAAAAAATGTTCTAAAAAAACTTTAATATAAATAATCTTAAAGTCACATGAAAAAAAAAAGAAAGTAAAATAATTTTTTGAAAATTATGGTAGTATAATTTATATGTTGAAACTAAAAGCCTAGTCTTTTCAATCAATCCTCAACTTTTCAAGACTGCTCGATGCTTTCCCATGCATGAGTCACATCACCAAAAATCCAATCAAAAACACACTCAAACCTTCCTTCCACTGGCCTTGTGTTTCTTTCTGGGAAACTCATCTAAAATTTATCTTAAATTCTCAAACATCATTCTAAGATAACATATGCACCTTTTCCTTAGCTTTCAAATCTCAAACTGAGAACTACTTGCCTATAAATACCGAGATACAAGTTAATAGAAACCACATTTTGAAAATGTAGCTTGTTTTGATATCTTCTTCCATTGAAACTTGAATGGATTTTCGTTAACATTTATTGTTAATCTACCTTAGTTCCCATGATTTTTTTATGATCACGTAAGGTGGATTACGACATTTCATTTGTTATAATTGATATGGTATATTCCTCTTTTTAAGAGACATTTATTTACCATGGTTTAGGTCAACTTATAATCCTATATAATCCTATATAACTGTAGATCTTATTTATCCTAATAAAATTAATATTATTGAAACACTATTTAGGATAAATTTTTCTATAATATATATTTTTAATATGATGATTTGGACTTAACCTGCTTTATTTTTATATATATATATATATATATATATATATATATATATATATTGAAGTAACAATTTTGTTACATTGTATATTGTATGATTTTTGACTAATAACTTACTACATTATCTTCTATGATTATATCTATAAAACGTGACAACTACCTTTTTTTTTTATAAATAATGTTTTTTTTTATAAATAATGTTCTATAATCATGAACTGAGTCTACACATGACTTTTAAAAAATACTTGATATTTTATGAAATCGAAACAGTTGCTTAAAATAGACTGATTACTCTCTACTAATAAAAATAGTGTAACCATTATTAGAAGTCACATCATACATTTATGTTGTAACATTTATATGGAAATCAAATATTAAAAAATATCATAATTTATGGTTAGAAAACTAGACATGATGATTTGATATATTTTTTTATAAAAGTTATATAATAAGTTAATCAAAGAACTTTATGCAATCTTCTTTTTGTCCCAGAAATATCTTAGATCAATAATAAATACTTTTTATCAATAATAAGTAAATTCTATTTATCATATCATAAAAACTAGTTTTTCAATTAATTTTTCTTCATTGGATTATCTAACAGTATTTCTATCATTTTCATCCTTCTTTAATTATGTCTACAAATAATATTAAAAAATTCACATTTTTTACATTTTCAAATAATCTTATTTCATAAAATACATGCTTATATTTACATGCATATTTTATGATATATGTATATATTAGTTTTATCATATTTAAGGGATTTGATTTTTTATAATAATAATGGATTAACATTGATTATCTAAACATCAAAATAATAGTAATTGAACCTTTAATAAAAAATATAATATTATTGGTTTATAAATTATTGTGTTTATAATTTATTCTTGTATGCAAAATATAGCATTTATTATTTATTTTTATTGGGCCTAAAAAGGGTTTTTGGTATTTGTCTGGTCTATTGCAATCTTCAGGTTTAAATATTCATTTTAAGTTTTTCTTTTATTAGTGAAGGGAGAGGTACTTACAATAGGTTTTTCTATGCCAAATTTAGTATTCAGAATACATTTATCTTTCTTTCTTCTTAAGATTCTTGTGTTGTTTATAGGGTTCAAATGGTATGATCTTGACGTGATTGATTGGTCCTTTGTAGCTTTTTTCAGGTTGTTGGTGACGTGATTGATTGGTCCTTTGTAGCTTTTTTCAGGTTGTTGCTGTCAGGGTGGTTAGCTGGTTGTAGTCAACCAAAAATTTATATTATATATCTATTTTGGCTTAAAAGTGTTTGATTCAAACTTGATCGATAACTTTTCAGTCTTTACACTATACACTTGCCTCCCAAGTTCAAGGGGTTGTAGTCGCGAGAGATGAGACTTATTTTTTTATAGTGGTTTGAAAGAAAAATTTACACTTTCTTTAGTTCATTGTGTCTTGGTTTATGGGTCGGGTAATTCCCAATTTTACCCATACACTTGCCCCCAGGCTTGAGGACATAGGGCGAAGATGTTTGAATGTAGGGATATGATGTTGACGTAAGCTCTTTTGGGGATTTGTGACTATTTGGGAGATAAGAGGCCATATCTTTTCGACCATTGCCCTTTGAGTTTCTATAAATAAGAGTGGTCTCCTTCAGTTTAAGTCACGCATGAAATAGTAGATCGATAATCTAACATTCGATAAGTTTCCATAGTGGCTAAGTGCAAAGCATTCATTTCCATAGGTAATCATGTCCTTCCTATCTAATTTTTTTCGAGTCTACAAGTAGTGTCTCTTTAGGAGATTTTACAGAGTCAATGAGCATGGTAGGAGAAAGGTTAGGATCACAGGTGGTTCGGTTAGGGTAGATCGCGCTGACAAGGCCGATGAGTTAATAGTAGAGATAGCCAAAAGCGATCTTCTGCGTAGGGCGAGCTATGATTGGGTAAGTCTTGATGTGACTCATCAATTTTCAAAATATAGGTGGTTGTTTATGGTCGAGTCGTATGCGACAAGTGTGTGCATGATCGTCAAGTGTGTTATGGAGGGTGAGTTGACCCTAGAGCATTTTGTAGCTATAAATAACGTATGTCATGACCAAAAAGTTTACAATACTGATTTCTTCTATATATACATGTGTATCTTTACAGATTGATTCATATTTCTAAATACCTTATGAGTAGTTTACTATGGCTGTGTTGTGTATTATGAACATGACATTAACACAACTTAACCCTAATTCTTGGGCATTTCTTTAGGGTTTTTAGCTTTTGGCAGAGATGTTGCGCCTAAACCCTTCGCCCCATGTGTATCTATATTATTTTAGTTCTCATCCCACTAGCCTCGTTGGGTGGTTGTTGTTAATAAGCCAGTCTGGGGTTGTTCTTTTTTCTCCTTTTGTGTCTTCTTAAACATTTCAAAAATATTTTTTTCAAAGTGTCTATAGAGCCTACCGGGCAAAGTTATTTTTTCGATGGGAATACTCTCATGTTCTCCCTTTATTTCGAGGTCGTGCTTGACTGAGGACAACAAGAAGATGTTTGACATCCTTGATCTTTTTTCGATTTCCTATGCGGAAGATACTTAAGATTTTTCTCTTCCCACATTGTTGGGTGAATTTGAAGGGCATGTGTTATCTTGTATTGTTATCTTATCGGTCAATTTTAACTTTGCTGAATGATCTGTTGGTAGGCGTGATGGCTCAACAAGGCGTGGGTTTCTTTGAATAGTTAAAAAAAATTTGGTCGAAGAGGGCCCTCATTTTCCAATAAGGACTCAGGTGTTGCTAACGTCTAGCCAGCAAGGTCACCGAAACCAATCTCGTTTGTAGACTTAGCTCTCTCTTTCTCTCTCTCTCTCTCTCTTACCCCTGCCCCACCTCCCTACCCATGACTAAAAATAGAAACAAGAGGAAGGAGCGGTCCAAGAAGCATTCTTCTCGTCACTTACCGAAGAGTTTCGACATGTAACATCAGATGTGAATACAGGCACAATGGGGCAATTATTTGCCAATGACTTGGAGTTTTTATTAGGGGTTAAATTTCTCACTTTCCCTGACGAAGATATGTGCCATTGTCAACTTCTACCAAGGAGTTCACAACTACTTGTTTGGAAATGCAAAAAGAGCTCTTGTTTTCGCTAAAATTTAGCACTCCAAGGTTGCCAAGGGCTCTGGCATTGAGGTCTTGAAGTTAAAGCAAGAGCTTGCTGATTTGGCTAGCTCTCTTAAGGTTGTACTTAAAGCTAATTCGCCCTAGAACGAGCAGCTCAAAAAGGTAGAGACCAGGCAAGAAGGAACTGGAAACAAGTGTAAAGACTTGGAAAAGAAAGAGAAGTCATTGGCCAATGATTTGAAGGAATAGGAGCAAAACTTGATCGAGGCCACCATAGCAAATGATGATGTTGTTTCAAAGAAGGCCTGACTTGAAATAGAAATGGTTGAGCTGTAAGATTACGTGTTGGCAATTCAATGAGGGGTTTAACCAGGTCGTCCACCAGTCAATCCTGCTTTACGGTGTCCTACCCACTAATGAACTTGAAGCAAACCAGGTTGTCTACGAGGGTTGACTTCTTCCTATTGATGATATCCTGACATCTAGCCAACCTATAGATGATAATACATCGATTGGGGGGAACAAGTATAACATTATTAGGTTTTATAATTTGTTGTAATTGATTTTAGTAACTTTTGATATATTATTTTGTGAAAACCTGACAAGTTTATATGAATACAAATTCCATTATTTTGAGGTATTAATGAATGTGTTTATATCACAAGTTACGAGCTACATCTATCTTAATGAGTTTGTTTAAGTATTTAACATAGCAAATGGGCGAGACGTTCTCGTTTATCCTTTATTTGATTTAGTATATTGCAAATATATTCGGAATTTCGTCGTTTGCGTGCAACTAAGAGGGATTACTATGAAGTGAAACTTCATTTACCAATGACCATTCAATGTAGGCGATTTAGAAGGATTGTTAGGAGATGTAGCTTACTTAACCAACTATTTGTCAGATTGGTTGACTTTGGCTAACTTGAAGTTTCAAGGTAAAAAAATTGTCATATTCAAACATCTTGTAGGAGCTCAATTACGACTACGAAATTACATTAAATTTCATGCTTATACCAGAGCTACTAAGTCTATTAAATAGATTGTGGACCTCACATATATGTCTTTTAAGAACTTTTGCCTATTTTTGGCACTGTTTTTGACATCTCCAAACTAGACTAGCAGAGAGTGTCAATAATGTTATTACAGGCTTAGGTCGTTCAACTTCCATTGATCCTACTCCCTGTTCATGCCTCGTCCACCATAGTTGATGGAAGGTGTAGATCCATGTCCACGACCCACTTTGTGAACTCATGGATACTTGCAAATGGCTTTGAGATAACACTTTTTCCCCAATTCATATTTGACCTATTGCAAACACAACTCATCCAACCACAACACAAGAATTAGATATTGGGTTAAGATAGTATTTAGTTATGAATAGATATATAAAAGGAACAAAAATTGGCATTCACAATACAAATTATTACATAATTTTGATTATTCTCATAATCTTTCCATATTTCATTAGCTATATTATCTCTAATGTGTGAGCTTAACCTATAATCATTCTCATGGGCTTGGGAGAGCAAATCTTATATGTCTTGCTCCATCAACTTTTAATAAAATTCATCAAGTAAAGACTAATCATTGTGTCCCTCCCAACGAAGAACGTTATGAATAATACTACATGTTAAAACTATATTCGTCATCATCTCCAATGAGTAATGGGTTATAGTTCCTCTAACTGTAATTTAGAATCATTTTTTCAACACATGAAATGTTCATTCAATTACATTTTTAAGTAATGAATGAAAATTATTAAATAACTATTGGGGATTTTATGGACATCTTCGAGAGTACTCTTTTAGAAGGTATCTAATACTTTGATATGGTGTCATTATATGTGCCTTTAACATAAAACTAACATCCCAAGGTATTATTTTCTTACAATAATTAGATTTATACTAATTAGTAGTAAGTAGTAACTCATTACTAAACATAAAGTACACCAAAACAATTTCAACTAACCTTAAGGTATAACTAATGGATCTTCTCGTACAAGTACATCCTTCAATATTCTTGAATCAGATGTTTTTCCTTCCCATCGAACTAAAATATATGTGAATTTCATGTTAAAATCACAATTTACAAATACATTTTGTGTTGACCAATCCTTTCTTCCACGAAAACGTGGAGCATTCAATTATGGGACCTTGACACGTACATAAGTTCCATCTATGGACCCTAAACAATCCTAAGGAGTAGAAAATCATAGAGTAAGTTAAAAATGAAGTCGTATATGGTGTATGTGAATTGAGACTTAAGTTTTTCACATTGTTACCTTAAAGTATGGATAATTAAGGTATAAGGTTGAACCTCATTTCCAAATGGTTGCTTTAAGAATTTTTCTTCCAACATCAAAATTGCATTCAATATATGAAAGTGACGAGACATTATCTCTTCAGTTCGATGAAAAAATAATGAAACACTTTGGTTCTTTACATTACGTCCAATGATGTGAATGAATTTAACATGTTTCTCGACTGTACACTGAAATGCATGCTTTACGAACCTAGCTCCCCTTAACCGCCGACATTAATTAATGATTTCGATCACATGCGAATTATGTCCTGACATTGATTAGTTTGCATCAAGTCTGACATCAACTTCCACCAACGTCGCTATTTTTCTGGTATAAACTTTGCAGTAGTGTTTGTCATATCATTTGACAGATGCAGCATACTCAATGCCTAACCAATGATGCAAAGAATTATTAGTGTTGATACTTCCATTGGGAATTGTATTTATTATTGTAGGTGTAAAATTAAATTTAAGTCCACGCCAACAACGTCGTAATTCATGTTTATCATGTTATCCATCTCTTCGTTGTCGAAATACACATACCAATCTTTATCGTTGTCCATGTGAAAAATGTCTTTTCCAGATAAAAACATAAAAGTAATTTATCATAATTAATTAAAATTTCTAAAAAAAAATTCAAAGAGCTAAATTAAAATCCTAAATAAATTAAGATCCTAATTAAATTAAAATCCTAAATAAATTAAAATCCTAAATAAATTAAACTCCTAAATAAATTAAATCCTAAACAAATTAAAATCTAAAAATTTTAAACTCGTAAATAAATTATACTACTAAATAAATTAAAGTCCTAAAAAAATAAAATCCTAAAGAAATTAAAATTCTTAATAAATTAAACTCTTAAAAAATTAATTTTCATTCAGTAATCCACTTATAATAAAATCTTAACTACTCCAAGTTATTCAAAGTTCCCTCAAATCAAAAGGTGAACAAAGCTGGAAAACAATATAGTAACTACAACTAGAAAAAAAAATATAGATAATCGATTATGGGACTATGCATAATTGATTATGATTAAAAAAATGTTGTCTAGTACTAAACAAGAAACGTTGTATGATCTAACAACACTAGACCATCTGATGAATAATAGAAGATTTAATAACACTAGATCGTTTAGCGAGCAACAATCGGTCTTACAATACTAGATAGTTTAACACACACTAGAAGGTATAATAACATTAGACTATTTAACAATAGTAGACAGTCTAACACACATTAGACAATTTAACAACACTAGACAGTCAACAAAACACTAGACAGTTTAGCAACATTGTACCATCTAACGAGCATTAAGCATTAGATGATCTAATAACACTAGAATGTCCAAACATAATCAATTATGCATACCCCCATAATCAATTATATTATTGTTACAACACTTCAAAATCAACCTCTACCTTCATTTGATTCACTTACCAGCTGATCTCATTATCCAACTCGCAACCCAACACCACTAAACCACCTTCATAAATATTGTTCTTCACATTTCAACAATATGACCAACCAACCATTGTAACTTCTCTTTTACAAAAGCATAACCATAACTTTTAGGTCGCAATAAAGGTAGATAAGTAGACAATTAAGCAAGCACACAATAAACAGTAATTAAGGTTTTTAATGACAAATTCAGATAATTCAGATTTAGTCAATGATGAAAGAGAATTTTTGAGTATGACTTTAGAAATCTCTAGTGCTGGAAGAATCTCTTTTACGTTATCCAAAAATAACTATATGAAAAAAAAACATTTCAATCATTTTATTATATTGTAATATTTTTCTTATTTCTCTTCACATCTAGAAGACTACCATACCTAATATTATGTAAATCTTTCTTTGCTTTTTTAAATATGAATATATATAAATAATATTTATGCAAAATTCATTTTTATCTACAATATATCCACTTTGAAACAAACGTGATATTAAAAATACAAGTTACTTACGACTTTCAATATATGAGGCTAAGAAAGTCTTAAGATGTCAAAATTTTAAAATTAGTTTTATAGAATAAAATAAAAATATCTAACAAATAATTTAATATTTAAAATTAAAGATATTATGTCAATGTTTTTAATGAATTCAAGTGAAACAATTTCATTTTAATTTATTAGAAAAAGTAAAATGTATATAAACTTACCGCTGCCCACCCATTACTGCTACGCGTCCGTTCAATCTTTCATACCATACCATCAGTTGATAACTCTCGAAATTCCCAATCCAAACCTGTCATCTAATCTACAAGTCTACATTCAACAAAATGAACCATTAGGATGAAACTTTTTTCTAAAAACGAACGATTAGAATCAAACTTGATTCTCTGCAAAAACTGATAAAGTAACTCCACCAATGGAAAATATCTGAAACATCCGTACGGTGACAAGCACGTCGTTGTATGTATTATGTGTAAGTTTAAACATAATAGGAATAATTAATCATAAATATTCCACACGATCTTAGAATATATGATTCTCACATAATAGATAGTGAAAGAGACTTATCTTGATCCATGAGAGATCTTCTTTATTCTCTTTTCTTTATTCTCCTTTGACTCGATCTATCTCTTTTAGTCACTTTAATCTACACACACGTTATTGATGGTATATTATGTAGAACTCTCTCATACTGCAGAGACAGAACCCTAAATCTTTATATAACCAATGTCCATCAAATTGGTTACCATCAGTTATTATAAAATAATAACCAATTTCTATTAATTTGGTTATTATCAATAATATTTGTAACAGACTCCCATCAAGTTAGTTACCATCATATAATTATGAAATAAACAACTTCTCATAATTACCAATACGTCCTTTTATTTTATTAAATCACATATAGGCCATAATGATATTTCACATGAGTCACATTATGGAATAATTTATTTATTTTCTAACATTCTCCCACTTGACTCATGTGATGCCATAATACTTCATGATTTAATAAATCATAATGCGCATTAAAGGACCTTCAATAAATTGGTTCCATTATTCGTCATACTTAAAGATATAGGAATAATAAGAGTCATGGCGGTTACATATCATTTAATCGACACATTTCCTTCCATGTACTACTGTATCGTCCTTCTCCTTAATATGACCTCGTAATGAGAAGTCCATGATGGGTTCAAACATAATGTCATCTTTCATCATCAATAATAACATAATTTGTTTTCTACATCATAATCATAATCATAATTTGCATGCATATTCATAAAGTAGAAAACATATATTTCAGAAACTTGAACAACAATGAGCTCAGAGTGTTAAACAACATTAATAAACATTTAACATTCACTAGTACACATAATGCCCATCTTCTTTACATGGCCAGTAAATACTTTAGGCGGTAACCCTTTTGTTAAAGGGTCAGCAATCATAAGCTCGGTGCTAACATGATCTATCAACACTTTATGTTTCTGAACTTCTTCTTTAACGGCAAAGTATTTCAATTCCATATGTTTAACACCTTTGGAATACTTGTCATTTTTAGAAAAGAAGACTGCTGCGGAATTATCACAATAAATTTTCAGCGGCTTGGCAATACTGCCAACAACTCCAAGTTCTGAAATAAAATTCTGTAACCAATTAGCCTGAACTATGGCCTCAAAGCATGCCACAAATTCAGCTTCCATTGTGGATGCAGCAATGACTGACTGCTTTGCACTTTTCCATGAAATCGCTCCTCCGGCTAAAAGATACACATAACCAAATGTGGATTTTCTGGTATCTATACAACCGGCAAAATCTGAATCTGTATATCCAATCACCTCAAGGTGACCAGACCTCTTATAAGTAAGCATGTGATTCTTTGTTCCCTGTAAGTATCTTAAGACTTTCTTTGCAGCTTTCCAATGATCCAGTCTTGGATTACTCTGGTATCTACCAAGCATACCAACTACAAAACTAATATCTGGCCTCGTACATGTTTGAGCATACATCAAACTCCTAACAATAGATGCATAAGGAATATTCTCCATCTGTTTCCGTTCCAACTCATTCTTTGGACATTGCATGAGACTAAATTTATCTCCTTTCTGTATTGGAATGGGAGATGTTGAACATTTATCCATTCTGAACCTCTCTAAAACTTTATTAATATATGCTTTCTGAGACAAACCCAACAATCCTTGTGATCTATCACGGAATATTTCTATTCCTATCACATAGTATGCCTCGCCCAT
>Ga0209700_103503_pt1 | contig 29973 bp, 17 predicted proteins | sample SiratroredBW_FD_187528 | JGI IMG/M metagenome (GOLD analysis project Ga0209700, IMG submission 187528) | Root nodule microbial communities of legume samples collected from California, USA - Siratro red BW (SPAdes) (version 2) | ecosystem: Host-associated > Plants > Roots > Nodule | place: USA...
ATTGTTCAAATATATATATATATATATATATATATATATATATATATATATTGTGAATAGCAGAAATTAGTAATTTTGTTAGTTTAACAGTAGTGGCAGTCTCCTCACAGTTTTAAAAGAAGACAATAATATTATTTGATTACAATTGTAAATACACTGTCAAAGAATGAATTAGTAGGTAGGTTGAGATATTGAAGCTGTAAATATTTTACAAATAGAAAATATTTGGAAAAATATAATTTTAACTTATTTCATTTTTTTTAAAGATGAGCCTATATAAAAGGAAATTTAAAATGCTTATATATCTTAATCAACCTGATCTACATTATCTTAAATTAAAACAAGCCCAAAATTAATATACTTTATATATATATATATATATATATATATATATATATATATATATATATCACTAATTATATTCCTTAAACTATTATTTGACATTTTTTAAATGTTAAGTTTTATTATTTTAATAGTTGTAAAGCTTAAGAAATATAAGTCATTGTGTCCCCCATTAGATGATCAATGAATAAACAAATTATTAGTGAATTGAAGAAACAAATGATTAGTGAGGAAGCAGTTCTCTTCTTCATATTTATTTTATTATTTGTGTCAATATTTATTTTATTATTTGTGTCAATATTTATTTTATTATTTGTGTCAATATTTAAGCAATTGCTTCTTGCACGATACAAATGGTTTCCTATATTTAATAAATTTTTAATATATTGATAATATTCTTATTACTTTTAATTTAAAATATATTTATTACATAATTTTTTTTTTCTCTATCACACTTATGCAATTGAGTCCCAGGCTACATGAGTGTAATTAAATCAAGAAAAAAATTGTTAATTTCTCTTTCACATTATTATATTAACAAACTTTCTTGATAAATAAAAAAAAATTATCTTAATAAATATTAACAAATTTTCTTGAAAAATAATAAGAATATTAACAAATACATGTATTTTTTTTTCAACAAACATTGAATTGGTTATGAATATTAAATATTTAAAAAAGATATGTTCAACTGAATTCTTAAAATTAATTGTATTACTGTTCCATCTCAAATTGTAAATATCATAAAAAAAATATACATAAATTTAAAATAAAAATTAGAAAGATATAATTATTATATTAAAAATTTACTTAATTAATACAAGTTGTATCGTGCAATATTTATAATTAATAGCAAATAAAAATTTAAATAAATTTATAATATTTTTAATTTGTGAACAATTTTTGAATTTGTATATATTGGACGGAACAAGTTGATTGTTAAATCTTAACAATGAACAATTGTGAACGACATGGTAAAGAGTGATTTTAATAAAATTATCTCTTATTCTTCTTCTTAGTAATGTATTTTGTTCACTCTAAATTGAATTCTTTCAAAAAGATCGTGTAAAATGATGAAGGTGATTTTAGAAATAGAGAATTTTAAAACTTTACTATGATATGGTAATGTTTTTTAAATAAAAAAATTAAAATTGTTATTAATAATCTAATAATATAAATTCTGGTGTTAGAATTAGTAACTGTCTTATCATCTCAACAATTAATTAGAATGTTTGTTGTGCTTAAAAATTAACTATGTATTATTTTCTTTTTATCTACGATTATGAAAATGCATATTGTGTTATCTGCAATCTATATAGGAGATGCATTGAAGATGATGAATGATGTACTTGTTAATTGTTGATAAAAGATTATTTTATACTTGTTAATTGTTGATAATTGTTGAAAGAAGATTACTTTATACAATTTATTTCATTTAGAAATGTGTTAAAAGGAAAGGTTATTTTATACTATTCTCATGCCTCCTGTACCAATCTGCATAAAAAAAAAGGTTTGATTTTATTTATTATTTGAGTAGAACTTGTTTACTCTAGTTTTGTTTATAAAATAGAACAAAAGTTAGTAGGATTTTCATCGTAAATGTAAAAGAAAAAATTATTTATTTTATCTATCAATTTGAGGGTAAGATGATATAGGAGGAACATCATTGATAAAGTTATTTTCAAGATGGTATATGATATCAAAATTTACTATTAAAGTCCTAAGGGATATAGATTAATAGATATAGAGGGTATTCATAGATCTTTGAAGTTTGAAGAGTCCATCGAATCCACTGCACATTAGATGACAAGTAGTCCTTGAGAAGGTTCCAGTGACAGAAAATCTATGCAGAAGACTTTAGGGTGTGTAATGTGTAAGCAAAAAAAAGAGACAACCTCACACATGTTTTTTACTTGTGAAGTGTCTCAGAAGGTGTGAAATCTATGTGAAAGATGAGTAGGAATCTCGTCTTCTAACCACAACCATCGAGTAACCAATTTTCAAAATTTCAATAGCTTACAACTAAATACAAAACAAAATATAGCTTGGAAAAGCGTGTGGTTATCAATTGTGTGGGATATATGCAACTATAACAATAAAGCAATGTCTAGGCAAAGGAAGATAGATGTCAAAGTGATTTGATATCGTATTAACTTTAAACATGGTTATGGGTGAAATATAAAATACTAAGGATAGTGTTCTCATTATTGAATAGAATTAGTGTCCAATATAATGGCTCAAAAATTTGTAATATGAAGAGGAAAGATGTGTTATGAATATTACTGTTTGGTATTCTTGTACAAATATTTATGTCTAATTGTCCATAAAAGAACTTGTCTCCTTGTTAGTTTACAAGTTTTCTGTTTTGCATACAAATTTTCTGCAAATGATAACAACACACCATCAGTGGGTTATTGGTTATAGGGTAAACCATTTATAAAGATAGAAAAAAACATAAATTGGATGGAAACCTATGCTGTTTGTGTAGCCTGGAAAGGTTCATGATGGTACCAATGTAATAAATTCTTGATAATTCAGTGAGTGGAGATTACTACAAGAGAGATGACCAACAAAGAAAATGCCAACAACAGGAATACCACATCTATAATATTAAGGACTAATTATGTAATACCATCCTGTTAAAGGTTGTTCTGGTGGGGCATGGGATAAAAAAGAACAAGAAAAAACATTTTATGTTGAGGTGCAATAAGAAGGCATAACACAACAACAAATTGCAATAAAAAGGCTAATAGAAAAATTAGGAGTTACTTGAAAAACTATTTACAATGAGAGTCAATGATAAATCTACTTCTACAATTAAATGCATGGGTATTAAGATTGTAGAGGGGAAAGTAACAAAACAAGAGCAGAAAATCTATTTGAAAAAAACAGGTGAACCAACCAAAAAAAACATGTTTTGCACACTAAAAATAACATGATTCCTGTTAATTATTACCGGATAGTGATTTAAACAAAATATGTTTTTATTTAAAGAGGTTTAAATATTGGTAGGCTTCGACACATTTTTATAAGAGTTAAAATATTTATAAAATAACCTTATATATTTATTTTATTCTTCATTAAAGAAACTTTAGTTACAAGTAGCAACAAGCCATCAGTGGGTTGTTGGTCTTAGGATAAACCATTTATAAATATAGAAAAAAAAACACAAATTGGATGAGAACCTATGCTGTTTGTGTATTCTGGAAGGGTTCATGGTGGTACCAGTGTAATAAATTCTAGATAATTCAGAGTGGGTGGAGATTACTACAAGAGAGATGACCAACAAAGAAAATGCCAACAACTGGAATATCACATCTATAATATTAAGGACCAATTATGTAATACCATATCTATAATATTAAGGACCAATTATGTAATACCATCCTGTTATAAGGTTGTTCTGGTAGAGCATGGGACAAAAAAAGAACAAGAACAAACATTTTATGCTGAGGCACAGTAAGAAGACATAACACAGCAACAAATTGCAATGAAAAGGCTGATAGAAAAATTAGGAGTTATATGAAAAACTATTTACAATTAGAGTCAATGATAATTCTACTTCTACAATTAAATGCATGGGTATTAAGATGGTAGGTGGTAAAGTAACAAAACAAGAGCAAGAAATTTATTTGAAGAAAAAAGGTGAACCAACCAAAAAAACATGTTTTTGCACACTAAAAATAACATGATTTCTGCTAATTATTATCATATAGTGATTTAAACAAAATATATTTATATTTAAAGAGGTTTAAATATTGGTAGGCTTCGACACATTTTTTATAGGAGTTAAAATATTTATAAAATAACCTTATATATTTATTTTATTCTTCAATAAAAAAAACTTTAGTTAAAAGTAGCAAGAAATTCTTTATCATCATCTAGAATTTCTACTTTTGAACTTCTCTCTTTTTAGTAATTTGAAAAGTTAAATATTGATGTTTTTACTTTCATTCTTTAATTCTAGAATTAAGGAATTAATTTGATGAATTATAATAACATGCTTAATAATATTATTAATTAAACTATAATAAATTATAATAACATGTTTAATATTATTATTAATTAAATTATAATTTTATTTATATGTAAGTATTGTATTGTGCTTTCTTTCCCTAAATATGTTATTTACATGTAGTATATAATATTAATTATTTTCACCTTATTTTCTTACTATTTCAAAATCTAATTTCTTTGACATGTTTGCTGTTTTTACAATATATGTTTTTTAAAATATATTTATCAATTATTCGTAGTTTATTTTTAGAACCGTAGTTATTAGTTGTTAATAAAATTACTGATTAAATTTGGTTGAATAAATATTCTCTGAAGTAGACATAAATCTTACAAATTCAAACTTTACTAAATAGACAATTTATTAATTTTCTTTTGAGATGGACAAACTTTATATTTTTTTTTCTTGAATTTTACATGCCCATCTTATTCTACCCTTCTTTCAATAATTAAGTTTAAATATTTATTTTAAAAAATTAAATCACAATATTCATTTATAAAGATTAAGGAAAGAATATGTAATTGTTTGTTTGCAAAGATTGAAACACAGTTTATTTATTTTATAAATATTAAATCTCATATAAGATACAAATATTCCACATACAAAATACATGAATTATAAAAGAGGAAAGACAGTTTTTTATATAAATTAAGATCAATTTACACGTTAGAATTTCTTTTATATTATTTTTCAGAAATTTTACTCTTTTAACTTATAAAAAAATGATTTTCACCTTTTAAAAAATTTTATAAATAAGTTTGTCTAATTATATCCTAACATGTATACTCACTGTCATGATTTTTTATATAGCTCTCGAGATGGAAGATTAACCTAACAACATAGATACATTTATAAATGCTAAATTAATGTTATAAAAATATGCACATCATTTTATCCTATATCATATGTATTTATTATTATATATATGTTTTACTTTATATATATATATATATATATATATATATATATATATATATATATATATATTTTTATATATATATTTTATTTTATATATATATATATATATATATATATATATATATATATATATAAAAGTATTTTACATTAGATGATCAATCAATAAACAAATTAGTAGATTGAAGTTAAAAAAGATTCTCCTCCTATTCTCTCATTAATATATCTTGTCAGTGTCACTATTTATAATGAATAGCAAATAAAAAATTTAAATAAATTTGTACTCTCTATTTAATATGTGAATTTTGTTTATCGCAAATACTTGAATAAATTTGTATAGTTCTTTTTACCTTATAATTTTTTTCAATAGTTTTTAATATTTATAATAGATTTGAATAAATTTTTTATTTTTGTTTTAGTTCCTATCACTTGGCGATATTAGTTAAGTGGTTTTTCTTAAATATTTATTTATGTTTTGATTTTGACGTAGAGATAACTTATTAAGACAAGATAAATACATGTATTTTTTTTAATAATTTTTTTCTCAATAATTTTGTAAATTTTGTTTTGAGTTTTGAATAAATATTTTTTATTTTAGTCTTTCATATCCTTTTATTTATATTTTGTTTCTAGTTATTTATTGATACTATTTAAGTGACTGATTATCTCTTAGTTATTAAGTATGACAAGTTTATTTTTATTTTATAAATTATTACCATCACTTAAATCGAGTGGGTAATCAAATCAATCTAACTCATAAATAAAACATGAAAAAAAATTGAACCATGATAAACTTGTTTTTTCATTCACACTTGCAAACTCGTTTAGTTACTAATATAACGTTATTTTTTTTACAGTTTTGGTAAAATTTTAATTTATCTTATTTTAAAAAAGTAAAAATTATTATTTTAATTGAGAATGTATTTTTTTTTGTTTTTTTTTTAAATAATGTTGTGAAAAAGAGATATTGACCATCTCAAAGAGGTAAAATTTGTATTGTAGTGTGAAAGGTCATGATTTGGTGTTTAGTGTATAAATGTTAAATGAGACCACTCATTATAAACAATTCATTTAAAATATGTGGTGATAAATGAGACCACTCTTAGTTTGTCAAAATAAAAAACATCTAAAACTATCTAAAAGTTTAATACTCTACTCACAACTTATTTAATACTTTTTATGCGAAATTTAGCATTTTTTCAATATTAATCTATATGTCATACACTTAGTATTAATTATAAGAAAAAACATATGATTCCATCAACTTTTTAACTTTTATTCACACTCAAGTTTATACAAAACTTCATAGAAGTTTATGAATCACAAGACCTTCTTTCTCCTCCATTTCTTCCTTCTTTTCCTCCATCTCCTCTTTCTCAACTCTCTTTTGCTTACAATCATATGGAAAAACCAGACACTTCAAAACTAACACACACCACTATGAACACCCAAGCTCCAAGTTGTGCAGATAATGATGGCCATTTTTTTCAAAATCAAAATTTAAAACAACATGACCAACAATAACTCAAGAGACAAGTAAGAAGAAGGATTACTAAGAAGCCTTATAAAGAAAGGCTAATGAATATGGCGGAGGCAAGGAAAGAGATTGTCACTGCCCTGAAACATCATAGGGCAACCACAAAAATGACAAATGAGCATCAACAACTCCATCTTCATCAACAACATCAACCACCTTCCTTTCAACCTTCATTTTATTCAAGTTTTAGTCAAGATGGAAGATGCAAGGCTAGGAGAAGGCCTACGATGTATCCACCATAATCAAACAAAATTTCACATTACTTAAATGATTTTTCCTTCTCTTTATCCTTCCAACCTTTCCTACTCTTCCTTTTTCTCGACCTTCTCTTCCTCTTCCTCCTCCTCCTCCTCCTCCTCCTCCTCAAGTTTCAAACTTTTACCCCAACACCATTACTTCTCCATTTGCTCAACCACCCCCTAAGCTAGAAGCCCCCAATTTCACACTTCCAAGTCAGATATTGGGATTCAACCTCAATTTACACCCTTTCAACAATTCAGAGCCTACCCTTTTGCTTGATAATAACACTTTAAACCTTGCCCTTTTGCCTAATAACAACACTTTAGATTTTACTATTTTACTTGACAACAACACTTTAGATCCTACCAATTTGCCTGATAACAACATTTTAGATCGTACTCATATGTTTAATAACAACACTTTGGATCCTACCCTTGTGCTTAATAATAACATATTAGATCCTACCCCTTTGCTTAACAACATCAACATTTTAGAACCTACCCTTTTTCTTGACAACAATAACTCATCATTTGTGCTCTTACTCATCTCCAACATTGACTTTCCCTCCATTTGTGACTACTGAAGATGTTCCTTCGATTGGAATATCACAAGGACAAGGAGAAGGGGTTTCCATAATGATGAATACCACTCAGAATAATAGTACAAAACAAGCTAGTGGAAGCATTCATGTAGCCATGGATGAAGAAGGTGTGAGGATATTAGAGCATTGGGTGAGCAACATCAAATGGAATTGGATGACAAGGTCACTTTAGTTTGGTGGTTTGATTGCTTAGAGAAAATGGAAAAAAATGCAGTTGAATTCAACAATGAAGATAAGACAAGTCACAGGATCTTTGATGATGAACTTGAATTTTCTCTTTGGGAAAATTAATTTTCTGTAATACAAACGTACAATAATGTACTCCTGAAATTTAGTCTAAGATATCGTTTTACTCTGGTAAGTTTTATAAATATGTTACGTTACTTTTTAAAACGAAAAAAAATATCATAAGAAGGGAAAGTCAATAAAGATGAAAATAAGTCAACTCAAACCATCAAGGACATTGCCATTAATCACTGGTTTGTGGGCAATCATCACATAGAGAAAAAGTTTGCGAGATATCCGAGATGAACAAAATACATTTTTTATCTTCTTTGTGTATGAGGTTGCATTTTTTATGTTATCTATTCTTAATAAGCAAAAACATAAAATGCATGTCACTCTTCCATTTCCTTTTATTGCATGCATATGATTTTTTTTTTGCACGATGTCTTTATATCTGTCGCAATTAGGGTCACAACGGGGACAGCGGATAAAAATAATTTATTTTAATTTTCAAGAAGTCGCCACCATAGTTTATATGAAAAACTATGGGCACCCCTACAATGCTCGTCCTAAGACGGTCCCTTTAATTAAATAAATAAAATGAGTGTAATTTTTAAAATGTTTAGTTTCTAAAAAAATGAGACAAAAATGAAGATAAAAACAAACAAAAATATTTTTTTTATTTTTGGAAGGTGCCCGACAAGGTTTGACCTTGCTCATACGTATCTCCATCAGGAATGGAGAATTAGGGTTACGTAGTTCTTTCGATAAGATTGTTTGTCGGGTTGATATTTTTATTTGTGACGTTTTTTTAATTAATTTTTTTTATATTTGATATTAAAATGATTTATTTCCAAAGTTTCATGTTAAATATCGCGTGACATGTGTGACAATTTGATATTTAAGAAGCATTTGGAATAATAATAGTAAATATCGTATGACGCATATGGCCGTTTGATATCTAATATTATTAAAAAATATAATATTCCAAAATTTTATTTCTAAAGTTTATATGAAATATCGTATGATGCATGCGGCCATTTGATATTTAAAAACTTTAGAATAATAATATTAAATATCGTATGACACGTGTGGCCAATTGATATTTAACATCATTAGAAAATATAATATCCCAAAATTTTATTTCCAAAGTTTTATATTAAATATCGTGTAACGCGTGCGACCATTTGATATTTAAGAAACATTTGGAGTAATAATATTAAATATCGTATAATGTGTGTGACCATTTGATATTTAACATTATTAGAAAATATAATATCCCAAAATTTTATTTCCAAAGTTTTATATTAAATATCGTGTGACACGTGCGACCATTTAATATTTAACATTATTAGAAAATATAATATCCCAAAATTTTATTTCCAAAGTTTTATATTAAATATCGTATTATGCGTGCGACCATTTAATATTTAAAAAACCTTTGAATAATAATATTAAATATCGTATGACGCGTGCGGCCATCTGATATCTAACATTAGCAAATATAATATTCCAAAAATTTATTTACGAAGTTTTAGTATCCCAATTTAATTTTTATTAAAATAATAATTATAACACAATAAAATAAAAAATAAAACATGCAAGATGTAAGCTTGAAATATAGAGGTACACAAATAAAAAAGGTTGTAGTTTTGGGCTGCGCCCAAAGACCCATAATCATTTTTTATTATTATTTTTTTAGGTTGGTGGTGCAATGGTAATGTGGGGGGTACGAATAAAATGACCCAACTCCTAAACCTTAAGCCACCATCACCCCAACCCTAAGCCACCATCATCTTTCTTCAAACCCATGTTAGGTCTACCAACCCAAAGTGGCAGCGGCGAGCAGTGCAGTGGCGGCACGGGGTGGTGCGGCAATAGCGGTGCGACAAGAACGACGATGACGACGAAGGTTGTTTTTGGGCTGTTTTGGAGTGGTTTTGGGTGATGTTTTTTTTTTTGACAAACATGATTGAATTTTGGTGCAATTTCGGTGGATTTTAGGGACTATTTTTAGGTGTTTTGGATAGTGGAAAGTGGTGTAGTGAAGGGTTAATGTAAAAGATTATGGAAGAAGGCTTTCAGGAGGAGAGAGAGTGTGACTGTACACTTATCATATAAGAACGAAGTAACAACAAAACCATAAATCTTAAATGCATGCCGATTTTAAATTCTAAATGTAAAATAAGGTTTAGACCGAGTTCAAGAGGGGGGGTGAATTGAACTTTCAAAATCTTTTCGCAAATCTGATTTGTTCTTGAAGTAGAGAATGAAAATTCTTGATTCAATCAATTAACTCGTGTAATTCTGGACTGTCCAGTAAACAATCAATTGTGCACAGCAGAAATTATTGAATATAAACCCAGAAAAACAATTTCAGTGTAGAAATGTTTTAACCCATATTCAATATGATTAAACACAATCCACTAGATTAAAAACAATCCAGAAACACAGTTGATTCAGATATATGAAAAACAGATGTTCAGAATATATTCAACTATATGATCAGATTTTAATCCAGTCAATTTAAATGATGGCAGCAGTTGAATAAAAGAAATCAAGAAGAGTAGGGAGAAAAGCAAGAACACAGAATTTTTATCCTGGTTCACCCTTCAACAAGGGCTACGTCCAGTCCTTTGCAAACTAGCAAAGATTTCCACTAAACAGATCACAAGATCAGTTTACAACCCTTGCTCCCAGCAAGTTACAAACTGCTCCCAACAGTAAACCCACACCTCACTGAACCCCTCAGCTAGTGTGTAACCAGTGCAGAAACCCACTGTACCACAACACTTGCAGTCCGCAAGCAACATTACTCCCAGCAGTACTCACCCTCTACTGAACCCCTCAGCAGATGCGAGACCAATGCAGAAACCCACTGCACCAACTCAATTACAAACCCAGTAATTGAAAACAGCAAACAAATTACAGATCAACAGGATCAGAAAAGATTACAGAGTGCTTCTACACAAAACAGATTACACAGAATGAAGATCAGGTGTAGAAGACTTAGCTTTGGTCCAGAACCAAAGTAGCAAGAACCTCACTTCAATGATGCTTTAAAGATTCACGTTCTTGGAGGTTTCTTGATTTGAAAAGCTTTGCCAAAATGATGATCGCACAAAAGAGGCAATATCTCTCTTAGAAAATCTCAAGGAATGCTTTTTGAAAGTTTTTGTTAACTGAAAATGATTTTGCGCAATCCTTTAAATACCCAAATCAGTTTTAAAAATAGCTTAGTTGTCACAATTCAATTAATTGAACAAACCATTCAATCAATTGAATTTGACCGTTAGTTTGACCCAGTCAAAGGTTTCAGTTGTAACAGAAATAACTGTATTTCAGTTGTAACAGAAATAACTGTATTTCAGTTGTAACAGAAATAACTGTCACATTCAATCAATTGTTTTAGAAATTCAATCGATTGAAAAACCTTTTTCCAGCAAAAACATTTTTGGGTTATTTTTATTAAAAATAGTTTTAATAAAAATATTTGTGAATCTTTTTAACACCTCAGAAGTGATGAACCATGCCACTAGTGATTAAGGACTAAGCCAATCACCAACACACAAATCCAACTAAGGACCAAGACCTAATCACCCAACTATCTTCATGTCGGCACAAAGTCTTCACTTGGACAATTCTGGTCCAGGTTGGCTCCAACAGATTCTTCTTGAGGCAGTCTTCATCAGCTTCACATGCTAAGCCTTGGTGCTCACAATATTGACTTCATCAAATCACATGCTTAGCCTTGGTGCTAACACTAAAATCATACCTAAAACTTGATTCTTCAAAGCTTAATCTCTAAAAAAAACTAGTTCTGTCTTCCTTTAAAAAAAGGTGTTCCTTTCTCTTTTTCTTTTGGCTCTCTGTATTCTGCTCTTAATATTTCTCTCTCTTTTCTCCTCTTTTCCCTCGTATCTCTACAAATGATCAGTAATTCTTTCTTAACGTAAGAGCAGTTACCACTTAAGTGAATCTCCTTTTTTATTATTTTATTTATTTTCAGTCTGAAAGTAGTTCAGAGCAGTCTTGAAAGATTGAATCTTTTTTTTATTATTATTATTATTAAAGATGAAGTGTAGATGAACGTGAGATGAAGTAGTTTGAGAATGGTCATATTTTATTTTATTTTTATTTTTTTATTATTGTGAAAATGGAGAACATGGGTGGTTCAGAGCAATTTTAAGATTGATTGATTCTTTTTTTTTTATTATTATTATCATCTTTGTTTTTTGTTGTGAGAAGTTAAGATTGAGTGAGAAGTTACGGAGAGTTGAGATTTTTTTTTAAATTTGTATTTTTTTCTAATTCTTTTATTTTTTCTTTTTTTAAGGAGAGAGATATTTTGGAATATCTCATTATCTATTATTTCACTCATTTTTTACCTCTTGATCAATCTTGAACAATTTTGAACAGTCTTGAACATAGCATAGCTCACAGAATCAAATCATCAATTTTTTTATACCTTTTAATTTTAATTATTTATTTAACCGGACGAAATTAGGTGTTGACATTTACCCCTCTTTACTTAAGTTTTACTGGATAATATGAAAATTCAAAGAAATTTTATATTATCAAAGTAAAGATTAAGTAAAGATAGAGACACTGATTTCGTTTGGGTATCTGCAAAAATTAAAAGAAGACTGAGATTTGGCGGTGGTGAGGTCAGACCTTGGACTAAGCCGAGAGGGTCACACACCATCACATGATTTGAAAAAGAATGAGGTTGGACCTTGGACTGAGTCGAGAGGTTCAATTACCATCACATGATTTGAAAAGGGTGAGGTCGGACCTTGGACTGAGCCGAGAGGGTCATACACCATCACATGATTTGAAAAGGGTGAGATCGGACCTTGGACTGAGCCGAAAGGGTCACACACCATCACATGATTTGGAAAGGGTGAGGTCAGAGGGTCACACACCATCACATAGTTTGAAAAGGGCGAGGTCGAACCTTGGACTGAGCCGAGAGGGTCACACACCATCACATAGTTTGAAAAGGGCGAGGTCGGACCTTGAACTGAGCTGAGAGGGTCACACACCATCACATGATTCGCAAAAGGGGTGAGGTCAGACCTTGAACTTAGCTGAGAGGGTGACACACCATCACATGATTCGTAAAAGGGGTGAGGTCGGACCTTGGACTGAGCAGAGAGGGTCACACACCATCACATGATTTGCAAAAGGGTGAGATCGGACCTTGGACTAAGCCACGAGGGTCACATACCATCACATGATTCGCAAAAGGGGTGAGGTCAGATCTTGGACTGAGTCGAGAGGGTCACACACCGTCACAAATTGAAATAGTAAGAGTGAAGTGGAGACCTTAGCTATGCCGAGAGGGTCACACACAAGCTGAAATAATAAGAGTGAGGTCGAGACCTTGGCCATGCCGAGAGGGTCACATACCGTCACAAGCTGAAACAATAAGAGTGAGATCGAGACCTTGCCCATGCCGAGAGGGTCACACACCATCACATGCTGAAAAGTAAAGTGTGGATACGACTTTGAGTCCTTTCGCACACGAACAAAAAGTAAAAAATGGGCAAGATCTTGCTTTTGCAGGGGATCAAGCGCCAAAAAAACAAATGTGACCTTGCTTCTGCAGGGGATCAACATATAAAAGAATGGTTGTGACTTTGCTTTTGCAGGGAATCAAAAACCAAAGAATGACCAAGACCTTGCTTCTGCAGGGGATCAAGTGCCAAAATAAATGTGACCTTGCTTCTACAGCGGATTAACATACCAAAGAATAGTTGTGACTTTGCTTCTGCAGGGAGTCAAAAAGTAAAATTGTCTGGAGATACGACTTTGAGACCTTTCTCCAACACGAGATGAAATGAAATTTGAAGATATGACTTTGAGTCCTTTCTTCAAATAGAGATGCGACTTTGGATTCTTTCTTTAATAGGGATTCGACTTTGAGTCATTTCCCTAACATAACTTTGAGTTATTCTTCTTCAGAAAGTTGACTTTGAATGTTCATTTGCCTGAAAGATATGCATGTATGAATGCATGAAAATTTTGAGTTTGTTTTTTAAATGATGAATAACTTTGAGTTTCTGATGATGAACATTGAATGAAACTTTGAGTTTGTGATGATGAATGATGCATGCGTGAATGCATGAAATCTTATCCTTTTTAATGAAAATGCATGTTTGAATGCAAGATGATTTGATCTTTGTTTGTTTGAAGAATGCATGACATTTTTACTGTTTTTGAAAATGTTTGAATGCATGACATTTTTTTATCTTTTTGGATGATGATTAATAATTTTTTATGATAATGTGAAACTCATATATGAATGCAAGAAATTATGTTTTTTTTTTTTAATTTTTTCAGAATACATGAAACTATAAGAATGTATGTTTAAACTTTTGTGAACAAAATGATGTTCTGCATAATTTTTTTTTTGTTTTTTGTTTATTGAACGAATGATATCATGAGAATGCATGTAGAAATGCATAAAATTCTATTTCTATATATTTTTTCTTTTTGGATGAAAATGCATGAATGCTATGTACATGAGAGTATATGAGACTTTGTTTTTATTATTTTTTCGAATGCATGAACTCATATATAAGATTCTATATGAATGAATGTATGAAATTCTATTTTTGTTTCATTTTTTTTCAAGTGAGAATGCACGAGACTTTATTTTTTCATTTCTTAAAGGAAGGATGAATGCTCTAGACTCTATTTGTTATGTTTGAATGAGAATATATGAGACTCTATTTTTTTATTTTTGTTATGAGAGTGTTTGTATAAGTGCATCAGATTCTGTGCATGAGATTTCATTTGTCATTTATGTTTGAATTAGAATGCATGTACAAATGTATCAGACTCTATGAAAATGCACGTATGAACGCAATTAAGCCAATATTTTTATGCAAGTATGAGTGCATAAGACTCTATAAAAATGCATGTATGGATGAGACTCTATGAGAATGTATGAGGTTTTATTTTCATCAATGGTTTTCTTTTTCTTTTGTCATTCAGAGTCAATAATTGTTCTCTTTTCCATCGTTGAATTCATTTATATCAAAATTTGTTCTTAAAAATGAGGGATGTTGCAAATCCTAAAGTTAATGTTAAAATTAGGTATTGCTGATTATTTCCTTTAAAACAATGCATGCGCTTAGATCCCCATAGGTGAATGAAAAATGTGGGAGAAAAATTTGAAGAGGTCTAAAGGAAACTGGGATGACATAGTCTCAAGTGTGTTATTATTCACATGCCCCTCTAGAAGGAGATTTTACGAAAGGTATACATGCGGAACAAAACTGCCCCAGTTTTGGTGTATTGGGTAGGCTAGGTGAAGTATGGCATGAAAAAAGACTAGAGCAACATCATCTAGTGAAAGTTGTATCCTTAAAAGGGAAGAAACTGTATAAAATAAATGAAAACTGCCCCAGTTTTGAGGTATAAAGGGTGAAAACATGTCTAGAGGGAAAGGTGATTTGTTTGGATAGTGTGGTGAACAAAAAGGATTGCCCCGGTACAGGATTTTCTCAATTGACTTGTTGGGTGATAAAAGAATGTTATCTTCTATCAGAAGCATTCCAAACATTTTTTCTCTTTTTTTTTCTTCTTTTTTTTTCAACTGCATTGTTAGTCACGTCTTCTTGCCTCAGGGTTAAGCTTTGAAAATCAAAACAATCATTCCTCGATCAACATGGACTTTATTAGGCTTGTAACGTGGTTAGGGGTTAAAGGGTTGTCAAGAAAAAGGATGTGAAGGCTCAAAAATTATTTATGGATTTTTGTTTATGATTATTTTTGGAACAAGGATCATCAACCAGGTGTTGTACTTAGATCAATCAAGGTTTTCCTTTATAGTCTTTCTATTTTTTTCTTTTTTTCATTCTTTTCTCTTTTTCTTCCATTGTTCTTTTCTCGCTTTGTAATTTTCTGCCAATCATTCCGTTCCTTGATTGATTTCTTTTATTTGATTCTTAGGAGCTTTTGATACACACTTTGAGTTAACTTTCAAGGTATTGACAATCCTTGTTTAGGGTGATTTTGAAAAAATATTGTTTTTGGCTCAAAGAGGGTGCAAGGGATATATATATATATTTATATTTTTTGGATAAAGAAATATGGTCATATATCATCTCAATTCATGATTGTTTTATTTTCAAATATTAACCTTGAAAAAAAATTCAATGACCACCAACACATGTCAAATTTTTTTTATTTTCATTTTTTTTATATTTTTTCGTCCACTCTTTTGCTTAGACCACCCTCGCAGGTTTTTAGTCTAACAGACCTTTTGCCCCTGATAGGTTCGAGATCGACCAAACAACCAACTGAAAGAAAACAAACATTTCTGCCCCAATGTGATATTCTTATTTTGATATTTGAGACAGTGGTGATAGCTACTAAGACAAATGCTTTTGTTTTGGGAGGAATGAAGACTAAAAGATTTCAAACAACGTGGGCTGGAGGAGTAGTGCGGCGGCGAGCGGGGAAGAACGACGGTGATGACGTAGGTTGTTTTGGGGTTGTTCAGAGCAGTTTTGAAAGATTAAATCTTTCTTTTTTTCTTTTTATTATTATCATTATTATTATTAAAGATGAAGTGTAGATGAACGTGAGATGAATAGTTTGAGAACCGTCATATTTTATTTTTATTTTTTTATTATTGTGAAAATGGAGAACATGGGTGGTTCAGAGCAGTTTTAAGATTGATTGATTCTTTTTTCTTATTATTATTGTCTTTTTTTTTCTGTTGTGAGAAGTTAAGATTGAGTGGGAAGTTACGGAGAGTTGAGAATTTTTTTTTAATTTGTATTTTTTCTAATTCTTTTATTTTTTCTTTTTTTAAGGAGAGAGATATTTTGAAATATCTCATTATCTATTATTTATCTCATTTTTTTACCTCTTGATCAATCTTGAACAATTTTGAACAGTCTTGAACATAGCATAGCTCATAGAACCAAATCATCAATTGTTTTATACTTTTTAATTTTAATTATTTATTTAACCGGACGAAATCGGATGTTGATAATATCCTTTACCATTTGAATTCTTCTTTCATCATGTAAATAAACTCATTTCATTTGTATCTCATGTTTGCTATTATGTTCTACATCCATTGTAATTGTCTCATAAATAAATAAAAATATACATTAAATTAATTAAGTATATATAATCATCTTTCAACTCTAGCATATAAATTTAATTTAATACGATAAACTTATATAAATACTAGCATATAAATTTCATTTAATACGATAAATTTATATAAATAACCAAATTTATTCTTTTAAATTTAAAAACCAAATATATCAAAATGAAAGTATGGAAACCTTCCTGTTAGACGGAGAATATATTGCCTAAAATATATTTTTCTCATAAAACTTTAATCTAGTTTTTTTTAAAGATATTTTTCATTAATTCAGTCTATTAGAAATTAATTAATTTTTAATTAATGTTGAATTTGTGTTGTACTATAATTAGAATAATTATGAGATTTTATATTTTGATGTTATAAATGATACAAATTTTATAAGTATTTTACTATATTTTATTTAAAAAAAAAAGAAGTATTCTGTTATATCTTAAAGAAAACTCTTCTATTACTTTGGTTACAGAGATATTCTGTTATATATTAAATTCACTTTTGTTAACATGAAGCCAAGTGATAATGTGATAATTAATGTAGTGATAAACAGTTCTTTTTTACTAGTGATTTTCTCAAGGTAAATTATTTTCTTAAATATTAGTAGATTGTTCTTGTGTGTTCAAATATTGGTTTATGATACTGATAAGTTTGCATTCTTTATTTTATCAACGAACATGATGGTAAATAGTTTGCAAAGCTCGATTCACTACATTGAATATGTTTTGAGAGAAAAATGATCGCCTATCCTTATGTTAGATATTATTCAAGAAGTACAATGAAATATAAAATGGGATTCCAAAAAGACACGTAAAAAATTATAATGTAATAGTTTCTAAGAACTTTGATGTGAAACTTTTAATGCCCTATTCAGATCTTACATTTTGGTACATCATATGTGAAAACGTTTTAGGCTGAGGGGGGTGAATTGAACTTTGAAAGATTTTTATTCGATTTAGACCTTTGAAAATAGTTTTCGCAATTTGAAAAACTTTAATGAATCTTAGTGCTAAAGATATAAGGTGCAGTAAAGAAATAAATTGATTCAAGGTACGAATGAATCAATTTCTTGTACAGGCAGATAGAACTTTTCAAACAGCACACAGTAGATTCACAATCACACACCAAATTCACAACAACACTTTAAGCAAATCAAGTTCACATAGTTTCAATAGCAATATTACACTCAGAACAGAATGACACAAAAATCCAAATTTAAATGAGAGCAAAGAGGAACAGGATTACAAAATACAAATTTAAAACACCTAACACAACTCTACATTGATTTCAGTCAATATTAACAAATCTGATTAAGTACCCTAACACCAGCAAATAATACAGATTTGAGAATTATTTAGAACGTAGATTCAATTATTCTATTATACCAAGAATTTAAGATTTGATAGTGTAGAAAATGATGTTAAAACAGATTTGATTAAAGTCACTATCAATTTAAAAACTTTTTGTAAAATAGATTAGCTGTATAACCGATTATTCAATTTACAGCAGATTAATCAAACCAAAGTCAATTATCAATTAATTTCAATATCAACATAGGACCAAAAATACAATTCTTGCAGTAAAAGTGTCTAGAATCACACTACAGTAATGAAATCTCAAGTATGCAAAAACACAGATGCCTATCAGTACAGAACAACTTTCAGATTAGATCCAGAATCTTATATGCAATACAATATTTGAAAAGAAACAATCTGTTAATAAAGATTTCTTGAACACCTACAACAAATTAATCTGGATCAACACAGAATTCAAGTTACAATTCACAAATCAATATTCAGCAGAAGACTTAAACCAGTTTTATCAAGATTACCAGAAATTAATACAGTCTTTCAATTAAACACAATGAACAGTGCAAGAACAATACAAAATTGAAAGAGAAGGGTCAAGAACAATAGAACACAGTCAATTATACTGGTTCACCCTTCCTCAAGGGCTACGTCCAATCACCTTTGCCCCTCAAGCAAAGAAAATTTCACTATCTTAAATCAATTGTTTACACCAAACAATTACACAATTCTTACTCCCTGTAAGAATCAAACACCCACTGAAATGAGCACCTATTCCCCATAGTCCCCACTCAAATCAGCAATCACACACAGGCTAAACCTACAGCCTACACAATGCACAATTTACAATTTCACAGATTTGAAATCAGTTTACACAAATCTTGATTCAGAAAGGGATCAAGAATGGTAAAGAACAACTCCCTGATTGGCGCGCAGAAGAGGCCTTTGCACAGTGTTGAAGAATTCCAATAGCACATAATGGGTCAAGATGTACTCTTCAACAAAAGCCTCAATTGATTTTCCTCAAGAACTCTCAATTTCACAAAGGTGTTTCTAATTGGTTTTTCTGCTGTGATTCTTCTTTCTTTTCGTATCTGTGTTCTCTATGTTATGGCGCATTGTAGAAAACTCACTACTTTTATATACGAAAAGGCGTCAATTCAATTTTTCAAAAAGCCATTATTGTATGCTTGCTTTGCCTTGTTGGACATGTCTTGCATGGCTTCATCAAATCCTTAGTCTTGTGAAAGTACTAACAATCTCCCCCTATTTGATGAAGACATTCTAGTGTGTAAGTGATGTACAATCTGCAGCTGCACAAAAGAAACTCGTGAAAGCAATAGTCTGTCATAGAACATAAAACTAGGTTCTTTAATTCATAATTGTTGTCAAAGCATTATCATACATGAATTCTCAATTTCAGCACAGACCAGCAATACACATTACATCATTTGGAATGGTTAACACAGAACTTAACTAAGACAGAACTAGTTCAACAGCAGCAACAGCAGGAATAAATCCTGATCAAAATGGTAAACCTATACCTAGGTAAACCTATTCAAAATATCATAAACCATTAACATGAACCCTAACATCAAACCAACAAAAGCAGCACAGAAACAGAACAACTACACAACAGACCAAGCCACACACTAACATAATACATTTCTCCCCCTTTGGATTCATCAAATGGGAGAAAATGCCTAAGATATGCATGATTTACTCAAGTGGCTCATTCCAAGCAGCCATTGTGGCCAACTTATTCAACACAGCTTTGACCTGTTGCTCTAAATTCTCAAACCGAGTTATATTGATCTCTTTGTTGTTCTTCTGGTCAATAGAAATTGCATTCAGCTTGTCCAAAATCTCTTGTGAAAACTTTGTAAACTCTGAGTTCTTGTCAGTTTCCTCCGTAGTATCATCTTCAATATCTATTGGCGTGTTGCCAGTAGCTCTATCAGTAGCTCCCCCTTCAACATTGTCTTCACCAGCATCAGCACCAGGTGCTCCACTGTCAGCATTATCTGGAGCATCAGCAGTAGCATCAGTAGACTCTTCTGACTCCTCATCTTCCTCTATTGGAAACCTCCACTGACCATTCACTTTTATCAACCCCATTTTGTTGAAGTTGGTGGTATTAATCTCAAACGCCTACTTTACAGGTTCAATCAACTCTCCTTCATCAGGCACTTTAAAGTACTGAATGAACTTCGATATGAATACCACATACGGGATTCTGCAATCCATTAGTCTCTTAGCCTTCTCTAACTGCATTCCAATCACAGATGACCAGTTTACTTTTATCTGATTCATAATACAGCTCATCAGGATCAGATCTTCCTCATGCTACAGCATGATTGTGTCCCAGTGGAGTAAGAATCCACACGATGATGAATGCCAAAATCTTTGGATAAACAGGGACACGGCCAACCTGGAATCCTTTTCCAGCAACCTGTGGGTTTCTCAAACAGCTTCTGTAGAAGGTGACTTTGTTGTATTCTTCAAGGCCTTCAATAGTTCCCTTTGCCAGCTTCAATCCTTCGCACTTGAGACTAGTTACTGTCTCCCAGACTTCAGGAGTGATATCCATGATAACTCCTTTAACCCTTGACTCGAACCTGTCTCCCTTCACCTTCAGGTTGGTGAAGAAGACCTTCGTCAGGTATGGATAGATGTTGCCTGTTAGCCCAAGAAATTTCTCAAGCCCCTGAAACTCTAGCGACTCAGCAACATCTAGCAACGCCTCTGATTTCAGCCAGTCCAGGCTCACATGCTTGGGAGTGTTGATCACTTTTCGGATGACTGTGGTCAGGTAGGAGTTGATACTAGCCTCTGTTCCTTTGCCACGAATGTTAGCAAACCACCCTTCAAGATGGCCCCGAGTGTCAATGTGCCTTCCAACACTAGCAACTTCTTTGGTTCGCTTTCTCAGATTGCTTGGGGAGGCCATGGAAGAACTTTTGCAGAGAAATGGGTTTGGAGCTTTGTGTTTTGAAATATGCAAATGCGAAATACTTATGCCTATGTACAACATAACTTTTATAGGCAAACACAAGTATTATCACACGACACACTCAAACAACACAAGCAGAAAACCCTTGACCTTCCTACCCATTGCAATTTTGGATTGAAAGACACGTACCTTATCAGTCACTGAGACAAGATGGCCTAATAAAGAAAAAATTGCAGAATGCTAATCGATTCAGCTGCCGTGCAGAGACTACCTTTTTCGCTTCCCAATTGAATGATGATAGGTGGCCTTTTTGAGTGGCTCAATAAAGGTAAACCAAATGGGATTTCGAATGACAGTTGCAAATCCTCTGCTCATTGCAGTCTGCCCAGCGGATTTGATTTTTCAAATCCTCATTTATTCATTTTGCTCAGGTCACGTGAGTTAATCGCACAAAAGACAAAACAACAATTACGAAATTTCCACAGTGAACTCTATTACCGCAATAAATTGATTTCAAACACGTATAAACTGATTTGGACGACAATGAGCAAAAATGTTATGCAGTTTTGACTTATGCAACATTTGAATAATCCAATATGCCTAACTCTGTTCTTAGGTAATTAAATCTGTCCTTAGCAAGTGGTTTCGTGAAAAAGTCTACCAATTGTTTTTCAGATTCAATAAATTTGATTTCACAAGTACCATTACTCACTTGCTCCTTAATGAAATGATGCCTAATCTCTATATGTTTAGTTCGTGAATGATGCACTGGATTTTTAGTGAGATTTATGACACTAGTATTATCACAGAATAGGGGTACCTTTGTGACTTTAAGACCAAAGTCACTAAGTTGTTGTTTCAACCAACAGATTTGAGCACAACAGCTCCCTGTTGCAATGTACTCGGCCTCAGTAGTTGATAGAGCAACGCATGCTTGCTTCTTGCTGTTCCACGATATTAGACTTGCTCTAAGTAGATGGCATGTGTCACTTGTACTTTTTCTGTCAAATTTGCACCCAGCGAAGTCTGAATCCGAGTATCCTTTGAGATTAGGTGTAGCTTCATTTGGATACCACAAGCCAACATTTGTTGTTCCTTTGAGATACTTGAGAATCCTTTTAGCAGCATTGAAATGAGACTCCTTAGGATTTGCTTGGAATCTTGCACACATGCATACAACAAAGGTTATGTCAGGTATGCTTGTTGTGAGATAGAGCAAGGATCGAATGAGTCCTCTGAGCTTGGTTTGATCTACTGCTGTTCCATGTTCATCTGCATCTAGATAGCAACTAGTTGCAATTGGAGTTGATGGCTCTTTGCAACTATCCATCTCAAACTTCTTCAATACATCTCTGCAGTACTTAGACTGATTTAAGAATGTGCCATTTTGTAACTGTTTGATCTGCAGTCCTAGGAAGTAATTCAACTCCCCCATCATTGATATTTTGAACTCCCCCTGCACATCTAATACAAATTCTTGGTAAAGTAGTTCATTAGTCGATCCAAAAATGATATCATCTACATACACTTGAACTAAAATTATATCATTTTCAGAATTCTTAATAAAGAGAGTTTTGTCTACTTGACCTCTTTGATAATTCTTGGAGAGCAGAAAATTACTCAGCCTTTCATACCATTGCCTAGGAGCTTGTTTAAGTCCATAGAGAGTCTTCTTAAGTTTGTAAACATGTCCAGGCAATTTGTGATCTTCAAACCCAGGTGGTTGAGTGACATATACTTCTTCATTTATAAATCCATTTAAGAATGCACTCTTCACATCCATTTGAAACAACTTAAATCCACTAAGACATGCATAGGCTAGTAGTAGTCTCACAACCTCAATTCTTGCAACTGGTGCATAGGTTTCATCATAGTCTTGCTTTGTTCCTAACAATAATGCCCTGATAATCCATTTTGTTTCTGAACACGCACTTTGTGCCTATCACGTTCATTCCACTGGTCTTAGGAACTAAGCTCCACACGTTATTTCTTGTAAACTGATTAAGCTCCTCTTGCATGACACTAATGCAATTACTGTCATTCAAAGCTTCCTGAACTGTTGTAAAATATGTTATGGCCAAGTTCAAGAGGGGGGTGAATTAAACACTTGAAAATTTTCGCAAACTTTTTGGAGAATGAATAATTTTTATGGAAACTACTAAAGAAGATATGTTAGGCAAACAACAATGGTTCAATCAAACAGTTTCAGTACAATATTAATCAACCAGATGCAATAAACTGTAACCAGAAAACAGTTCTTGAATACACAGTATACTGTAAAGGCAGTTCTTGAAAAGTTGAATTAAGAAATCAAAGAATTAGATCAACTTCAAGTTTATAAGGATTCACCGATTAAAAACCTTTTTGTTAAACAATACAAGCTATGTTAAGTGTATGAAAATAGTCTTTAATCAACACCAGTGAAAGATAAAGTTTTCTGGAAAAATGAACTGATAAACAATAAACCAGTAATTTGCGAAACAACAGATTTACAGAAAACTGATATACTGGTTATTAACAGATTCAAAACAATTCAGAGTAGACTGTGTTAAATCAGAGTATATGTTTTTAGTTGTTACTAGAAATGCTTTCAGAAAGTTGATGAAGTTATTCAATTAGAAAGATTCAATTGATTCTGAAATCTTCATGAAATCTTCATACATTCCACATATGATTATAAGGTCTTGAACTCCTTCACTTGGTTGGCTTCATCAAATCATCACAGTAGCTCCTGGTGCTAACAATCTCCCACAATCTGATGAAGACAAACAATGGTGTGTTGAGTTGTAATGCATGCTTGTTCTTCTTCGAATCAGTCCACTGGCTTTCACAAAGCTCCCCCATAATTCGATATCCTGTTAATAATACTTCATAGAACAGAGTGAAGAAAAACCATAACATAAAGGATAACAACTTTCATTGATATTAAGCATGAATACATGATAACCATTGAATAGTACATATCGTGCACCAAACTGATACAAACATAACAAACTACAATTTGGACTGGGCTGGATAAACCAGCGAAATTAGAGTAGTAGCAGTAACATAAAACATGAAACAACAAACATCAGCAGCAGAAAATATCACAGAAAGTAAGCAAGTAGTAAATTGAACATAAACCTAAACTCCTAGACCACAACCACAACACTCCCTACACAAACACACCTAATTCTCCCCCATTGGATTCATCAAATGGACGAGAAACCACCACTAGATATGTAAATGCAAATGCCCTATTCGTCTGGTGGAAAGAACAAAGTCCCTATCTTGGACTGGATGTCTTCAACTTGTGTTTCAATAAACTGGAAATGCGTTTCACAGTACTGGTGATGACTACGGTTCTGGTTTTCCAATTGACTAAACTGTGTCATCATGAGTTGTTCGAATCTGGAAAAGGAATCTTGACTAGGAGCATCAGGTGTTTCTGGTTCTGGTTCAGCTTGATCCTCATCTTCGTCATCCTCATCATCATCATCACTTGATTTCTCTTCTTCTTCTTCTTCATCATCAACTGATTCTTCATCAGCTTTGCAAATCCATTTCTTATTTTTCATCTTTTTAAGTCCAATCTTGGTGAGTTTTGCAATAGTAATCTGGTTCAGCGCCTTGACTTCTTCAACAACTTCAGTTTCTACATCTGTATCAAAATATTCAATAAAATGCGACAGCAGTATCACATATGGGATGCAATATTCCAGTTTCTTCCCAACTTTGAACAGATGTTCACAAATCATATTAACCCAGTTGACTTTGATCTTATTCATGAGATAGTACATAAGTATAAGATCCTCCTCAGTCAATGTTGCATGATTCAAGCCACAGGGGGTTAGCACCCAGATCACAATATACGCCAGTATTCTAGGTGTAGCAGCAAGTCCTCCTACATTGAACATCCTTGAGGCAGACTCTTGGTTCCTCAAGCATGATTTGTAGAACTGAACTTTGTTAAAGTTCACTAGTTCTGATGTGTTTCCTCTGCTAACAGTAGCTCCTTCTTTCCTCAGGCCAGTGACACTCAGCCAAACGTCTTCATTGATTGCTATGTCAATGCCCTTCACCTGTGAGTACAGATTCTCCTCATCATACCACATGTTGGTTAAGAACACCTTAACCATATCTGGGTAAGTGTTCGCAATCAACTTCAAGAATTTGTCCAGCTTTTGAAACTTGATCATGTCACAAACTTCATCGAGTTTCTCCTCCTTGAGCCACTCAAGACTCAACACTTTCGGAGTAACAATGATCTTCCTGCTGTATAGTTTGTAATACTCTTCTATACTCTCCTGGTTTCCAACAAACCACCTATCAAGGTAGTCGGGTTCATTGTTGTCACTGTCTGATCCAGCATGTTTAACCATAGCCCTTTTGGTTTTTTTTTCATGGGTTGGAGGGAGAAGCCATTTTCGGTGGAAGAGTGGGTTGCAGGAAAATTGAACTTTACACACAAAACGAATAAGGCAGTGAAGTAGTGTGTGAGTGAATGCATGCTCAGCCCTCTACTTAATGGAACACAATTCTATAAGAAACAACACATTGATTGACAATTCAAAAATGCAAAACAGCTTTTGCAGTTTGTTGAGATTCTACAAGTAATCAATTCAGAGCAGGTTATACTTAGCTGCAAAAAATCTCAAAAATAGCTTTTTGACTAGTTGACTCTCCACTGTTACAGCGCCATGTGACATCTCGAGTTATCTCTCTCTTCACATGCTAAACATGAGTGTTGAGTTGTTTTGTCTTATTTAGCTCTTCAACTAGCTGGGTTCCATTGTGCATGGTTCTATTCGAATGCTTACAGTTACACAACACCACTTTGGTTGCATTGTAACTCCAACACAGTTCCACATGCATCCAGAATTAACATTTAATCAGATATCAATATCCAATCAGTTTTAACATTGCTATCAATCAGATTTTAAAAACTGATCCAGAAACAGTGAATAATAATATGAATCTGATACAGTAAAAGAAATTTAATTGATCCAGTGAAAAAAAAAAATTAAACCCGATACAGTAGTTGTAAAACTAAAAACTGATCCAGTATGCTGTTCAGAAATTGAAATTAAAAAAATTTGTAAAACAACCATGTAATAAAATCAGCCAATAATCCATTCAGCATAAACTGATTTATTTCACAAATTTGAAATCAATAATTCCAAGTTCATTTCGAAGGAAGTTAAATCTCTCTTTATTAAGTGGCTTTGTAAAAAGATCAACAAGCTGATTTTCAGTACTAACAAATTGAATTTCACAATCACCATTATTGACATGGTCTCTAATGAAATGATGGCGAATTTCAATATGCTTAGTCGTTGAATGTTGAACTGGATTCTTTGTAAGATTAATGACACTAGTGTTGTCACATAATAATGGAATTTTAGACAAGTTAAGCCCGAAATCACTTAACTGTTGTTTAATCCATAGGCTTTGTGCACAGCAGCTACCAGCTGCAATGTATTCAGCTTCAGCTGTGGACAGTGCAACACATGCTTGTTTCTTACTATGCCAAGATATCAAACTTGATTCTAACAGATGACATGTTCCACCGGTGCTTTTCCTGTCAATTTTGAAACCTGCAAAATCACAATCAGAATAGCCTACTAAATCCAGAGATAGCTCACTTGGATACCATAGTCCAACAGTTGTAGTTCCCTGTAGGTATTTCAGAATTCTGTTTGCTGCAGTGAAATGTGATTCCTTCGGATTGGATTGAAATCTAGCACAGAGACAAACACTAAACATGATGTCTGGCCTGCTGGCAGTAAGATACAACAGTGAACCGATTAACCCCCTATCCACACTGATTCCTTTTTCATCCGAATCCAAATAACAGTTAGTGGCCATAGGTGTTGAAATTTCTTTGTAGTTTTCCATGTCAAACTTCTTCAATAACTCTTTACAATACTTGGTTTGTCTAAGGAATGTCCCATGATTTAGTTGCTTGATCTGCAGTCCAAGAAAGTAGTTAAGTTCACCCATCATGGACATCTCAAATTCTCTCTGCATAGCTCCAACAAACTGCTCACACAGATTTTGATTAGTGGATCCAAATATAATATCATCAACATATACTTGAACCAAAATAATATCATCGAGTGCTTTCTTAATAAATAATGTCTTATCTATTTTGCCTCTCTCATATGCATGAGATAGCAAGAAGTTGCTCAACCTCTCTCATATGCATGAACTGATAAACAATAAACCAGTAATTTGCGAAACAACAGATTTACAGAAAACTGATATATTGGTTATTAACAGATTCAAAACAATTCAGAGTAGACTGTGTTAAATCAGAGTATATGTTTTTAGTTGTTACTAGAAATGCTTTCAGAAAGTTGATGAAGTTATTCAATTAGCAAGATTCAATTGATTCTGAAAAATTCAAGAAACTCAGCAAGATTTAGCAAGAACAGTAAAGAGAGAGCAAGAGAGATTCAAGACACAGCAGATTTTTATACTGGTTCACCCAACAAACGAGCTACATCCAGTCCCTCACACACCATAAGGATTTCACTAAAATTATCAACCTGATCAAGTTTACAACACTTGCCTACAGCAAGAAAACACTACACACCGCAGCAACCACTGCTGGACCTACAGCAGACCAAGAAACCACACAGAGTCCACTGTGCTTTTCAAGAACTCCCTTGCTGAAACCTACAACAAGTTACAGTTTTACAAAGTCTACTGTATAACCCAGAAACGTCTCACTGCAACCCGCAGTAGACCACTGTTGAACCCACAGCAGAACAAGAAACCACACAGAAACCCACTGTGTGTTTCAAGAACTCCCTTGCTGAAACCCACAACAAGTCACACCCTGTACAGAGCCCACTGTACAGAACAGAATTACCAACTCAGGTAACTCACAGCAGAATAACCTTCAATACAGTGAAAGAATTATCACAGTCACAGCAATACAAGCACTTCTATACAAAGGATTACAAAAGTAATAAAGAAAGGGTATAGAAGGCTTAGTATGATGATCATATCAGTGAAGAAACTGTCTCAGTCAAATCAAAGCTCCAGTAGCAGTTCAAGAAAATAGTTCTCTGATGAAAATGTTGATTGATCTTGATCAATAGACTCAAGGGCGCTTTTGCTCTCTTTGAAATCTCAAATGTTCTTGCTCAGAAAATGTTTATAATGATTTTTCATATTATTTCAAAATTACGCGCCAGCTATTTACAGACAACTCATTTAAAATTCACTCGATTGATTTTTCAAATAGTCGACTGTTTTTCTCCAGTTAGTTAAAACAGTTGTTCAAAACGCAAGTTTTGATTTTAATGATTTCTCAAAACTTTTGTTAATTCAGAAAATACTTGTGGAGCTTATCTTTGATTAAGATTGCATACATCAGTGATTAGACCTCAAACTTACCCCACAACATACACTCCTAGGTTCTAGACCAAGTTCTTCAATCTTCATGAAATCTTCATGCATTCCACATATGATCATAAGGTCTTGAACTCCTGCACTTGGTTAGCTTCATCAAATCATCACAGTAGCTCCTGGTGCTAACAACTGTCTTTGGCTCAATTTGTGGCACAAAAGCCATGTGTTCACACAGTAGATTCAGTGAATTTCTGGTTGAGACGCCATTGTAGATCTATCCAATTACATTGTCCAAGGATAGATTTCTTGGTACTCTCCACTCCAGAGGTAAATTGATTTGATGTTCGATTAAATCAGTTTCCTTTTCTGCAGTATCCAGTTCTGCAGTATCCAGTTCTGCAGTCTTTTCTTTATTCTGATCTGCAGCAGTTTCTGTTAACTTCTGTAATCTTCCAGTTTCTTCATCATCTGCACTATTTTCAGGCTTATCCTGCATTTTTTGGTCAGTCTCATCAAAGGTAATATGTATAGTTTCCTCAATCAACATGGTTCTTTTGTTGGATGCTCTATATGCATGACTTTGTGATGAGTAACCTAGGAATATGCCTTCATCAGCCTTTGAGTCAAACTTACTAAGATTATCTTTTCCATTGTTCAAAATGAAGAATTTGCAACCAAAAAAAACCCTAAAGTGAGAGATATTAGGTTTTCTCCCTTTGAAAAGTTCATAAGGGGTTTTCTTTAAAATTGGTCTTATCAAAACTCTGTTTAGCACATAGCATGCAGTGTTTACAGCATCTGCCAAAAAATATTTTGGAAGATTTGTTTCATTCAATAAAGTTCTAGCAATCTCTTCCAAAGCTCTATTTTTCCTCTCCACAACCCCATTTTGTTGTGGAGTTCTTGGAGCTGAAAAATTGTGCTGAATTCCAAACTTTTCACAAAACATTTCAAAGTTTTCATTTTGAAATTCTCTACCATGATATGTTTTTATGGTAGCAATAGAACAACTTTTCTCATTTTGAATAATCTTTGCAAGTTTCTTAAAGGCACTGAATGCTTCATCCTTGATTATAAAAAACAAAGTCCATGTATATCTAGAAAAGTCATCTACAACTACAAGACCATAATAGTTTCCACCTATGCTCATGGTTCTAGAAGGTCCAAACAAGTCCATGTGAAGCATTTCCAAAGGTCTAGTAGTAGAAACAAACTATTTTTGTTTAAAAGAAGTTTTGGTTTTCTTTCCCTTTTGACATGCTTCACATACTTTGTCCTTCTCAAACTTGAGTTTAGGCAAACCAATCACAAGTTCTTTAGATGCAATTCTGTTTAAATGCTGCATGTGAATATGAGCAATACGCCTATGC
>Ga0209700_103504_pt1 | contig 29965 bp, 6 predicted proteins | sample SiratroredBW_FD_187528 | JGI IMG/M metagenome (GOLD analysis project Ga0209700, IMG submission 187528) | Root nodule microbial communities of legume samples collected from California, USA - Siratro red BW (SPAdes) (version 2) | ecosystem: Host-associated > Plants > Roots > Nodule | place: USA...
AAAAAAAAAAAAAAAAAAAAAAAAAAAAGATATTAAAAAAAATATATATATATATATATATATATATATATATATATATATATATATATATATATATATATATATAAACATAGTTAGACAAAGCATAAGAAATGACTGCAGAGCAGTGCTTAAAAAGTGAAAGACTTGAAAAGTAGAAAGCAAGAGTTGCCCAATTCTCCCTTTTTTTGGTGAATGCAATTTGATGAAAGAAGCATGTTACTATGAGGTTAAAAGCTGATATTTTCATTAAAACAAAAAAACAGAGGGGTGTGCAATACTACACCTCTTTTATTGTTAAGTTCATTATATACAACAGATTTCATTTAATAAACTCCTTTCTTTCTAAAACTATACTCCATCTGTTATAAATACCATTAATTTCTTTAGTCATATAATAAGTTTCAAATTAATTGGCGTTGGTGAAATAATTGTTTCCTATCAGATCTTTAAAATAACTTATTTATAAAAACAAGTTTTATTTAATAAAAAATTTATATAAATGTTATATTTATTGTACTTCTTAATCTATGTAGTATGCGATAAACTTATTGTAGAAAGTATGTTTGGTAAAGTAACAAGTTAGATATTATTTTATTTGACTAATTTATAAAAAAATTGTTTAATGAGGGACTTTAATATAATTTATTGTAAGAGCTTTTAATTATAAACTATGAATTTTATTTATTTATGAATATATAATTTATTAGGCTAAGTTTATAATAGATTATGATAAGTTAAAGTTATTTTTCACAAACTTCAGATAAATGTTTTGAAAAAAAAATTGTTAAAAGTTTATAAAGAAAGATTGACTATGCTATATGATTTTTCTGTTATAAATTTGTTACATTTTCACAAACTTCAGATAAATGTTTTGAAAAAAAAATTGTTAAAAGTTTATAAAGAAAGATTGACTATGCTATATGATTTTTCTGTTATAAATTTGTTACATATGTGATGCTTGTTTTTTTCTTCTTGTAGTTTGATTTGTAAATCTTATACCAGTGTTTGGTGTTTGTAGTTTGATTTGTAAATCTTATACCAGTGTTTGGTGTGTATGGTAGATAATTTAGTATTTTCATTATCTTATACAAATTTTTTTTAAAATGGTGTTTCAAGAAATGTCTTTTCTTATTCTAATTATATAGGAGTAGTTGTATTTGAATATTTAAATATATATTGAGTGAAAAAATCCGGCTAAAATTGTATGAGTTAATTAAATGTAGATTTTGTATAATGTCTTAAAATATATAGTCTATTTCAGTTTATACTATATATATGATATGTGAAAATAATGATTATACAAATATACAATGGGTAAAAATCATTTATTTACAAAACAAAATTCAAAGTAGACGTCTAGATTCTTTAAAATGTTCTAATACTTGCATCCTTACATGCTCATATACATAGTACATTCATCACAATTCACAACATAACAAGAAAAATAAGAGTAAGTCAATGAAAATAACTTTTTATAATATATTCAATACATGCAAAAAAGAACAAATCATATTAGTCATTCATAAAATTTCCTTTAAAGATTGATATATAAAGTTTCAATACCAAATACATGTTTATTTAAGTATTCATATCAAACATTATACATAAAAGTCTCACATAGACCACATCGTACATATCGGTCACACCACATCACACATATATGTTACATATGGATATACTGTCACACATATAGGCCACACATGGAACTACCATCTTGAGTTGACTATAACCAGAGACTAACATCTAATCCAATACCCAACCTTAGATTACTAAAAAATCTAAGAAAAATGATCAGGGTAAATTCAAACATCTAATACCAAATGTCTATCAGTTGTCCCCGTGTGTATGAACTCTCTTATAAGTTTCTCACAACTTCATATCTTAATTTAAATGACTTAGATCATCAATAAAACTTAAGAATCTTTGTTAAAACATAATTGTCTACTGATTTCTTAAAAATTCATGATTAAATTTAAAACAATAGGAGATTTTTAGAATAAATATAAACCTATTCTATTTGAAAAATTGATTGAATAAAAATATTCCTTAACTTTTCCATTACTGTAAATATAATTAGATTCTAAATAAATGAGTTACGGAGAGAAGATTTGAAATAGAAATTTGAAAATTAAAGGAGAAATTTAAAGGAATAGGGCAAAGTGTGATAATTAGAGGTCCAAAACAATTAAATTAATATAAAAATTTTGTGTTTTTCTCTTTAACTCATATTTTTTTCATTATTTTGAATTATTGTTTTCGACTTGTTAATCTTAATCTATTTCATGAACAACAATTTAAGATTTTTTTTTTAATTTTAAAAGTCATTTTAAACTAATCTATCTCCTCTTAGTTGTATTTTTAATCATTCTTTTTTTAATATTTTAAGAGCTTTTAATTGAAAATTATAATTTGTCTAATTTTATTAATTAGTATTTTTATATTTTATATTATTTATAATTACATACATAAAAATTATAAAAAAAGAAAGTCAATGTAATAACAGTGATTTAAACTAAGAAATAACAAGAAATTAAATTTTTGAAAATAAATAAAAAATAAATTTTGTTAGCACTTATTCAGTTAACTTGTTTAATGAAATGATTTTTCAACCAAAGAAGTATACTACTTTTACAAAACAAAGCACTAAAAATATTAATAAAAAATTAACTATTTTTAAAATTTAAAATTTTAGCCATATAATAAATAATATATTTTCCTGTATAATAAAAACTTTGTTTATATAATAAAACTTATATAATTTATATTTTTTATGTCATTTTATATCTATTTAGATATCATCTAGTTTTATCAAAATCAAGTAGTACTTAGCTTATCAATTATCAACTAATACTTAGTTTATCAACAATAAACTAATTTATTAATCATTAATTAAGTTATAAATTTTTATCAGCTATCAACCACACCCATAATCTCTTAAGAATAAATGAAATGATTGCTTTAATTCAATACATAACATTCGAAGACATTAATTGTTATATCTATACTATAATGTAGCAGTTTTTTAAAATTTAAATTTAATACTTTAGTAAATATAATTAAGTTATAATAAAAAAACACAATAAATGTTATCTTAAATTTGCAAAATAAAACCAATATTTAAACAACTACCAAACAATAAAAAATCTATTAAAAGAAACTTGATAAATTGATAAATAACATATTGTCGAGATTTTTTAACCGAACATATTGAAGTAATCTATAAATATCACACTGTGATAAGATATTTACCTATCTTATAATATGTTTAGAACGTGTTCAATAAGAATTTTAGAAAGTTTCTCTAATTTTAAGAAATTTATATTAAAATAATACTATTATTGACAAATAACTTTTTTACTTTCCATTGGAAATGCTAATAGAATGTAGTATGTTGTTAAACTAGTTAAGAAAGTGGGTAGCATAACATTGCCACGTCAATAGTGTATATTGAGCAGTTTTGAATATTATTATTATTATTATTATTATTATTATTGTAATAAAAAGTGATTTTAAAGTTAGTGATAGTACAATGACACCCATCTTTAACTCCTGGAACCTGTCCAAAGAGTCACGGAATATTGTGGGCTCACATGTTCGCCACAAATGTCAAGTTAAATGATCTTAGCACACGTGTTCAATCCCTATTGGCTCCACCACCCAAAAGCATTCTTCGTTTTTGGTTGAAAATAAGGGAAGTTTCTCAAATTCATACAAATACATTATTAATGAAGTTAGTACCTAGTACTTTGTAAATTTATGTCACACTTATTTAAGAAGGGAAGTGTAAGACCTTTTTCACTTGCATCCATTTAATAATCTACAAGTATTATTGTCTCAAGGGCTAAAAAAGATTTACCAAGGATTTGGTTTGGATGATATCATGTTAAATATCAAACTATGATTCACAACTAACCTCAAGATTTGTTTGGTTGAAGGAGAAGAAAAGAAGAATCAATTTTAACAAATAATGGAATCTATCAAATTTTCCAAATCACAAATTTTCCAAAGCATATATTCTTTTAATTTTTTACTACCAAAAAACTAAATATTTACTTTTGTTTCTTATCTATGTATCTTTTTCCAACTTATTTTTCTCAATTTCATTTTTCAAAATCAAACATGTCATAAAGCTACTATAAAGTAGCTTTCATTTTCTATATCCAAAACAAGATGCAAAATCTCTAACTTCAAACTAAAAGTACTAATTAGTTGTTTATTCAATTCTCTTTATACTTATGAACCAACATTAGTTGACATATGTAGCATTTCTTTGTGTCTCTTAATCAAATATGATTTAACTTCTAGTGATATCACTTTAAATATAAAAGTTATGTTAAGAAGAAAATACTCATCTTATATATATGCTCAAGGTTTCCATCTATATTAACTATTAAAAATAATACTCAATTTGAAAGTTGAATCAAAGAAGAACATGGGAAAAAGTACACCACTAGAAGAAAAGTTACCAAGTTTGCTTTAGCTAGCTAATTTGGTTGTATTATAGTGCAACAGTTGCCAAATGGAGTTGTTATTTGTCTCCATCAGTATCTATCCATATCTATATATGAAAAAGGTTGGTCTTGATGCCTTATTTTTGTTTATGGGTTTTTAGTTTCTTTTTGTGCAATCTTAAAGTGAACTTTTAACCATTTCTTTATATGTGTGTGTGGATGAAAAACTTTTATTCTTTTTTATTTGTCAATGTCAAGGGAAAGTGCTAAAGGTTACTGAGATTTATTGAACAGATGAAGTTAATTAATTTATTTGACCAACCTAGTTTGAAAGGTGGAAATTTGGTCATTCATTTTATTGTAGTTGGTATTAGGTAGTCCACAATATACTAAGATACAGACATTCATTTAATTGTGGACCATAGTTTTCGAATTGAGATCAGTTTTCAGTAGGAATGCATGATCTAAATAAAAACTAAATAACAAAATCTGCTAATATAAATTTATATGATTTAAATTTTTTTAGTAAACGTGAAATGAATAAGTTTTCATTTTAGTTTTTATCACTTTTTTTTTAATTTTTAGTTTATTTTTAATTCTTATTTTAAGTGAAATTCGGCTTTAAATCTTATATAATATTTTTAAATTTTAATTCTTTCAAAACTTGAAATTATTACTTTTGGAAAGATTAAAAAATACTTTTAAAGAACTAAAATAAAAGTTTACTCAAATTTACAGGACTATAAAGTCAATTTATATTTATTCTTGTAACAAGTAATTATCTCAGAATTTCACTTGCACCAGATAGATGAAAAGTTTTTATTTTAGGATTTCGACGGATTCAAAATAGAATTTTTGTTATTGGAATTTATATTAAAAATCAGAATAAAGATACATTTAGCATTTTCAAATAAAAGCTTACTATTTGTAATCGTAGTGATATTTTTGTAATTCTATATATTGCTTAATTTTTGTATTTGAAAAGTATAAGTGTCCTCAATAATTCCATGCTTGGTTGGAATGAAAAGAAAATAACTATTTTACTATTTAACTATTCACTTTTAGCTAGGTTTATGACATAGGCTAGGGTGATACCCTAGTAGTACTGAGTCAAGGGTTGGAAAAGCCTAAAAGTTAAAAGAAAGAATTCACCTTGGTCTTTGTTAAATTCTAGAAACTGTTATCAAGTTATTTACTTCTTAATTTGTCATATGTAATAGTCATATTTCAAAAGTATATTTATAGTTGTTGTATGTCGTTATGTCTTTTAAATAAATGAGAACTTAATTTTTAAGACCTAATTTATCATAAATTACGGTTAAGTTGTTAAACAATTTTGAAAACTTAATTTTTAAATCCTTACTCATCAAAGTTTATAAGAATGAAATTATTTTAATTAAGGTTATTTGGAAATTATAACAAATTACTTATAAGAGAGCTATTTGTTATATTTACTTATAACAAATTATTTTTTATAATTACAATTTTTTTTCAAAATATATTACATTTGAAACAAAATAAAAGAAAGCTTTTGTTTTTGAAAAAAAAAAATCTAAAGACATAAACATTTAAATAATTTCCTTACACTATTTCTTAACATTTCTAATATTTTAATACCATTTGTTTTAAAGTTAACACATAATTATAACACATCCAAATATAATAATAATACTTACATTAAACTAAATATAAAAAATAAATAATTTTACAAATATATTTCATCGATAATATTCATCTAAATCATTTATATATATATATATATATATATATATATATATATATATATATATATATGACAAAATGATCAAAATAATTTTATTTTAATAGTTAACTCATGACAATCAATCTTCAACTTTTATTATAATTTTAATATAATAATCTTGATGTTTTCATCATAATAAATATTAAATTTTGATAAATAAATATTTTGATATAGGTGTGATAAATATATAATTCAACAACATTCGTCAAACTATCAAGTTTTAAAATATTTAGTCTTCATTCAGTTTTAAAGAAAACATCATAAAAAAACGTCTTTAGAAAAAATATACAATATTCAAGATGTAACTCTCTTTTAAATTTAAAAATTTACTTTTAAATTTGTTAGATCATTTAAGAGTTCATAACAACTGACGCATAAGTTTCAATGTATATTTTAATATAGTAAACCAGACCATTATAAGAATGAATGTTAAAAGTTCATAACAATTGATGCACAAGTTCCAATGTATATTTTAATATAGTAAACCAAACCATTATAAGAATGAATGTAAAACTTAGTGTTGTCAATACAAGAAAATGATGTATAGAATGAAAATGTACTTTATACATAAAATGTTAACATAAAGTACGTTATCAACAAAAAGACTATCAATCCCTAATAAAGTTGTGACATTAAAACAAATGATTTACATACAATGTCAACAATTTTATTTAAGACATCTATAATAAATAACTCATCATGTAGAAAGAAGCAATCATCTCACATAGATTCATATGATATAATTTGCATAAACTATTACCTTTTTAAGTTTTTGAGTGTTAGATAAATAAATCATTTGTTAGACAAAAATCAAAGAGTTGACTATATTTGTAAATACTTTATTTCTATGAAATTCTCTCAAGAAAGGAGTGTTTAGTTTCATATGCTCAGAGAGTCGTTTTTGTAACTTCAAACAACATCTTTCTTTGTCGTAGCCATGAGTCGTAGTAAAATACTTGAAAAAGTTAAAAATGACTTAGTATCAAAGAATGTTTGTGTCTTTATCTTAAGAGAGAGATAAAAGAGATAATCATAAGTGACTTTGTATGCTCATTACAAGCTAAGAGTGACAATGAAATAATACTTGAGTAATATTCTTATTATAGTGAATCTTTTAAGAGTTTCTTAAAAGAGAACTAGACATACCTTAATTGGAGTGAATTAGTACAAAAAGAAATATTTCATTGCTTTTACTTTTACATGTTTACTTACATTAATTATCATTTCACAAGCCTTTCAAAAAAAATATGATTTTCTTTCTTTGAACTAGTAACTAACTTTTATAAGAATCTATTGGATACTAGTACCTCAAACTAACATTTGTCTAATCTACTAGTCAATATGACTATTAGGTGGCTTCTCACTCTAATACCCACTAACAACCTAGATTGTTAATAAGATAGTTTTTGAAAATTTACACGAGACTTGATGCTTCTCTCAATCACTTGATACATTTATCTATGTGTATAAGGGTTCTTCAAGGGCCACTAAGGATATTTGATACCATTGAGTCATAAGTAAACCATTACAAGAGACCAAGACACTATTTCCAACCTAAAATTTTAAGGCAATATATTTATAAGTCTTTTATATTATGTATTTATCTTCTTGCCTATTTGAGTAGGACACCAACTTGTAATTGAATTCAATAATCTCCCCTTTAAATATGAGCATCTTCCATATTGGTATACTCCTCCTTTAGCAAAAACATTTTTAACCATAAGTACCGGTAGTGACTTTTACTTGTATTTCTATTTACTACGACACACTTGTTTGAAACTCCTATCAGAAAGACTTTTGATATAAGAAATTCACCAACCTAGAATTTATCATCCACTCCATTCTCATACTCATCATAGCCAATCATCAGACTTTGATATAAAGAATCCACAAACATAAGATTCATCTACCACTCCATATCATACTTGTCCTAACTAATCATCAGAGATTCGATACAAATAATCCATAAACTTAGGATTCGTCACCCACTCCATATTATACTCTTCCTAGCCAATTACCAAGACAATCTTTATCCTCGTATTTTTGGCTATTTTATTATCATATATCACTTTTCTTGCTTATTTTCACTCAATGTGAGACTGCAACTCACAATAGACTCCAACAATTAGGGTTATCAATGGAACTTGAAGTCTCATTATAGTTACAGTAAGTTAATGCTTATTATATATTCACAAACATAATTTTACGGTCCATAGTAATTGACAAATCACATCAATTAATTATATGTGATTTAACATCAATCACTCACATGTGATCTTAACCTTGAGTCAATCACCTATAATTATTCGTAAGTCACTTGTGATTTAAATAAACCACCGATGATTCTAAAAAAAACTCATTTTTATTCTTCATATTCATTTCACATCATATATAAAACATCCATACAACTTGTTGAATTTAAATGAAACAAGAATAAAGAAATATTTTATTAACACAGGTGGTTAATTGAGCGATGTACTCTTGCTTGAACATTATTTCTTTATATGAGATAATTGCCTCGGTCTCTTCCTAACTCAAATATCCAATTGTCTCTTAGTATCAACTAAATGCTCGAGTGACTAACTTTTAAAGGACAAAAAATGATTATGATTTCTCTCTTGTTTAAGAGATTACCCATAACCTGAGTAACAAAATCACTAAAGAGAGGACTAATATAACCTTTCACTCACTCAAACTATCATCCATAACTTGAATAATAAAGTTCTTTGCTTGAGCAACATATGATCACCTAAGAAAAGTGAACAAACTTCACAAACATGTCTTTAATTTCCATTAAACTCAAACAAGTACTTTTCAATCTAAAATCATTTCTTTTATTACTACTTAAATTTATGCTTGTTTTAATTCAATTAAATTCAAACTATTCAACATGTTAAAACATATAAATCAAATACCAACTTCAAGTATCCCCCACATCAAAACAACATTAAATAACTCAATTAAAATAAAAGATCTCACTAAAACTTAAAGAGTTTAAACCCAATGACTCATTATTCACATACACTTGTGAATAATTGATTTTATCACAGATAATCCTTACTAATAACACTCTTAATTTCACCATAAAAATCCATAATACTCAATATTAACCATCAAACCAATCAAATCTCAATTCAATCACAATTAATTCACAAGTGTTTATCCAGAATTTCTTACCTAAATTGTTAACTTAGTTTCTTTCTTTTGACCATAATATTAGAATTTGTTCATATATATTCGCTTTGAGAATTAAGATGAAAAGGAAAAAGAAAAACCGTCTCACATTAAATAAAAATAATGTATAAAGGTATTATTTTCATTTATCATTTTTTTATATAATAAATTGGAGTTTATATTGAAAAATGAGAAAAAGAACTTCTCATTACATTTCTTTTCATATAACATGTGTTTTTGATAGTATTTAATTTACATTATTCATGTACTTTTAATTTTTATGTTAGTGTTCTCTTGCCAATTACTTGTACGACCAAGTTATTTTAAAATTTGAACTTTCTTATTTAAATTAGTGTAGTAATATCTTTACATTAATTGAAAACATTTTTAATTATAAATATTTTAAATTTTATATTCTCAAAATTTGGCTAAATTTTAAAAGATTTATTCACTAGGTGCAATATACCATGTACAATGTTGTTAAAGAAAAAACATCAACATATATATCTTCTTTATCTCCCACATTCCTCATGATGAAAGTTGGATATATAGATTGAACCAATGCAAGTATTTCATAAGTTAACTAAAGACACAACACAAGGGACATATTTTTGTTTTTCTCTCAAAACAATTATTTCTCCTACCTTTTCAATGCAAATGTCCAAAGATGAGAGACAGCGTATCATACAGTGCAAGTACTTGAGATTTCCCACAGTTTCCAATTTTGTCAAATAGAAAAAAAAAATGTGTGCCAAAAAGATGGGTTTTGTTTGGGCAGAAAATGCAAAAAATGGGATTTGTAGTCCTCTTATCCTTCATTATCTTCAGAAAAACAAGAAAATAATAATTCAGATTCCATATGTTCATACTAGTTTCGAGGTAGAAAATACACTGATATGGAATGTTGTACCATTGTTCCACCCAGAAAAAAAAAACAAAAACAATGAAGGAAAAATAATAGATTATTATCCTTAATGAGACATGGAGATACTAATATAACTTTTTAGAGACATTTTGTTAAGTTGGTCTTGTTAATTTTTTATTTGGTAAATTCTTAAGTTCAAATTAGTGAGAATCTTTTAAGAAAAATAGTGAAACTCATAAACTATTGGGAAATAGTGGTGCATATTTGAGCTGGCAAATTCACAGATAAAAAAACTATGATTTTTCTTTAAAAAAAAGGTCTTTTTATGGTAGAGAAAAAAAACTTTATATTTTTGTGTTATAGTGTCCTCAAATTTGAGGAGAAAAATAAGTTTTGTGTTACAGTGACATGCTATTATATCCCAAAAATCTTGTTGTATCTCACACTGGAACTGTTCATTAGTACTTTGTTAATTAAATTTTGCCACGAAACACAACAAATTTGCAACCGTATCCTCATGACATTAAGGACCCACCACATTAACCCATTTTCATTTTTCCTAAAAAAAATTTCCCTTCTTGTTGGTGGTGTTGGACCCTCTCCTTTCACCCAGGCTTTTCAGACAGCTTTGTTGGGAGAAAAATGCAGGGACGAATGATTCAAAATGAATGAATGAATGAAGGAATGAATGGAGGAAGATGATGCTCTTCTGGGACAGCCATTGAATTTCTTAAATCACTACTTGCTTCTGCTTTTGGAACCTTCCATTCCATTCCTTATGGTTTGAGGCTGATCAGGATCTGTTTTACCTGTTCCGTTTCAGTTTCAGAACCATGCATATAGGTGTGTATGCATATGCAATGATCCAAAAAGCTTCTGTTTTCCGTTCTCGCAAAATGTTTTTTTTTTTATAATTTATTTTTTTTTATGTGGGTTTCTGTGGTGCCCTTTTCTGTTTCTGATTTATTAGTGGATCGAATTAGTTCTTCCGTCACTTGTACTGAAAATCTGAGCTTTGACTGGCTTCTGGGTTTCTGTGGATTGATGGGGGTGCTATGAATTCGGAAATGTTTGATGAAATCTCCTGAAGTAGTTAACTTTCTCTAGTTATGGTTAGAGTTTTTTGTTAGTGATTTATCGGGTTGGTTAATGGAAAGATACAAGCTTTCCATTTGGGTGTTGGGGGAAAATCTGTGCAGAAGTTGTCAAAAAGAGAGGGTGATTTGGACTTTTTTTTATTTTTTTTTATTTGTGTGGTTCCCGGGAGATGAAGAATTCTCTTTGAGCTTTATAGTTGAATTAGGGTCTTCTAAGTTGACGGTGGTGTCTTTCCATGATTATTTTACTGGGATTTTTGAGCCGAAAATTCTTTCTCCGTTAGTGGACTTTTGACTTGTCTTGCATGCACCATTTTCATTGGCGAAAGGCCTATTTTACTATTTCAAAAAAGGGTAGGGGGCATGCACCCTTTGGTTGATTGATAATAACCTCTTTGCAATTTTATACTAGACCCTTCTTCCTGCAAATGGATTCCATCTACCTATGGTTTTTCTTTTTGCTGTTGGATTCATCAAAGTGTATGTCTAGTGTCTCCTTTAGTGTTATGTTCGATTACATACTCATATGTACTATAATCATTATTCATGATGTGTTTTTGCCTGAAGAGAAGCTTGTGGTATTGCAGTTAAATTTTTTATCAATATTATTGTCTACCATGCACTTGAGTCCTTGTTGAAAGATAAATAGGACTAAGTAGGGGACTATCTTATTTCTTTAAGTGATTCACAGTATATCTTGAAACTCTTCCTTTGGAATTCTTGTCTGTGTAATATTAGTTTGGTATATGGTTTCACTTGAGCAGGTCAGACAGATACAACTTCTGTGAAATGTCTGATCAACAGCATTTCTCGATTCATTCATCTGGTTTCATGTCAAACAATGAAACCTGTGCCCTTTCAGAAGATCTGTAATAATATGGTTGGGGTGTTAAAGCGTTTGAAGCCGGTGCTTGATGACGTTATGGATCACCAAATCCCTTCAGATGTAAATCTATGTAAAGAGTGTGAGGAATTGGATAAGCGAGTTAATGAAGCCAGAGATTTCATTGAAAAATGGAGTCCCAAGACGAGCAGGATTCACAGTGTAAGAATCCCTTGCATTCTTGTGGTCAAATTAATACCATGTCCAACAACTGTATTTCCAACATGTTTAAGATCATTGGCATCTTTGTTTCCATTTGAAAGTTGAATTGAATGAACAATAATAAGTTCAATAGCTCAACCATTTGTCTTCACTAGATGAGGTTAATTCCAACTGCTTAACTTTTTGCCGGGATTATCCTATTTCCAGGTTCTACAAGGTGGTACATTGTTGATCAAGTTACAGAGCACTTCACTAGATATCTGTCACATGATAGTTAGATCCTTACAGTCACCTCCGTCTGCATCAGTTTTGGCTAATCTCCAGGTATGTGCAATGTTGGAAGTTACCTCTCTATCTCTTTTTCCTGATCAGTATTTTGATAAACCGTGCCCTCCAAAAATAGAAACAGGAAAAGAAAATCAAAATCCTGTATTTAGGGGATAAAAATCATTGTCAGTTTTCAGGTGTTTTGTTGATCTGTTTAACCTTGAGATTAACTTCTACCAAATTTTTCAGCACTATATCCAGGAACTTCAGTGTCTCAAGAAGGAAACTGCAATGGTCTATATAGAAGAAGCACTGAGAAACCAAAGGGACAATATTGAACCTTGCAAGGATCATCTCAAGGAAATTATTGAGTTACTTAAATTGACATCAAATCAGGAGCTCTTAAAAGAAAGCATTGCTGTAGAAAAGGAAAGGTTGAACACTGAAGCCAATAAAATTATAGCGGACATCGAAGAAATTAATGAAATTGTGAATCTTGTCCGTAGTTTGCGTGATTATGTGATCAAAACTGAGTGCCCTGTAGTCAAGAGTGGTCTCTCAATCCCTCCATACTTCCTGTGTCCTTTATCATTGGAACTCATGTTGGATCCTGTTATTGTGGCTTCAGGTCAAACATATGAGAGGCAATCCATCCAAAAGTGGCTTGATCATGGGCTAACAGTTTGTCCCAAAACTCGTCAGAGACTTACCCATACAAATCTCATTCCCAATTACACTGTCAAAGCTATGATAGCAACTTGGTGTGAGGAAAATAATGTCAAACTTTCTGGTAACTCAGAGCACAAAAAATCTGCCTGTGTCCTCATGGATGATCTATTGCCTCAAGATTTAACTCATGATTGCCTTGTTGGGTCTTTATCTAGTAGCAATTCCATTTCAAGATCATCTCTTCAAAATGAAAATGCATTTGAAAAGCAAAAGGGTAATAACTCTTTCGGATTGTGCGGAGAATACAATGGATGCCAGAGTGGAGCAGCTGAAAAGTGTGAGCAAGAGTCCCCATATACTCACAGCAGAAGTGAATCATTTTCAAGTTCAATTTCCAGTACTGATTGTGCAGTTTCGAAAGAGGTGTCAGGGATATCCAATAGGCATCAAAATGTGAAGGTGCTCTCTGGAGAAATCACAAACATGTGTTCTTCTCCTGGTAACAAACAATCAGGGATATCTCCTTGGTTATCTGGAAAGACATTTCAAAACCCTGGATCAAATGTGAGATTGTTGGAGAATGGAAATAGTAATAATAATAATAACAATAATAGTAATAATAGTCTTTCAAGATTTGATTCCAATTCTGTTTGCAACTCCGGGTCAGATGAATTGACCACCTCATCTCATGTCACTAGATTGATTGAAGACCTTCACAGCCAATCAATTGAAACACAGACTACTGCTGCAGAAGAATTGAGGCTCCTTACAAAGCATAACCAGGAAAACCGAATCATTGTAGGGCAGTGTGGAGCTGCCATGCCTTTGCTTTCATTGCTATATTCAGACATGAAGGTAACACAAGAGCATGCTGTGACAGCTCTACTGAACTTGTCAATTAATGAGGATAACAAGGCCTTGATCATGGAAGCAGGAGCCATAGAACCTCTAATCCATGTTTTGAAGACAGGAAATGATAGTGCCAAGGAGAATTCTGCAGCAACTCTATTCAGCCTCTCAGTAATTGAGAACAACAAGGCAAGAATTGGCCGTTCTGGAGCGGTTAAAGCTTTGGTTGATCTTCTTGCCTCAGGGACTCTTAGAGGAAAGAAGGATGCCGCTACTGCTTTATTTAACCTGTCAATATTTCATGAGAACAAAGCTCGTATAGTTCAAGCTGGAGCAGTGAAATTTCTGGTTCGGTTACTGGACAATGCTGGTGGAATGGTTGACAAGTCTGTTGCTCTTCTGTCAAACCTGTCAACAATTCCAGAGGGCCGATTAGAAATTGCAAGGGAAAGGGGTATCCCCTTACTTGTTGAAGTTGTTGAGTCAGGTTCCCAGAGGGGAAAGGAAAATGCTGCTTCCATTCTCTTGCAATTGTGCCTTCATAGTTCTAAGTTCTGTAATCTGGTTTTGCAAGAAGGAGCTGTCCCTCCCCTAGTTGCATTGTCAGTATCTGGTACACCAAGAGCAAAGGAAAAGGTGTGGAGCTTATTATCCTTATTGGTGGTTAACAGTTTTATTGTCTGTGTATATCTGTCACTCAGTTTGCTGCATTTAGCTGAATTCTTTGCCCCTCTTATGGTAGAATAGTGTTGAAGCCTTGGGGTCAATCATAATTATGAACTCATTTTGTTGAAAGTTGAAACTTATTATACATAATAGTGTGATTGGATAGTATTTTGTTTGTGCATTTTAAATGAATTCTTCATCCTAACCTTCTGCTGTCCAAAATAAGATTTCCCCTTCTATCTGAACTTAGAAAACTTCTGTAGTCACAACTACTATAGCTATCATGTGAAACTTTGATCATAATTGCATGCACTGTCTCTTCTAATGGGCATAATCTGAAAATTGTGAGAAAAAAATGCTGACATGTACATGTTGATGCAGGCACAACAGCTTCTCAGCCATTTTCGCAATCAGCGGGAACTAGCTGCTTCTGGGAAGGGAAAATCATGAACATGGGCAAATTTGGTTATCCTACTGCCACTTTTTCTTGCCTAAGTAACATGTGATAGCTGCTGTCTAGGCCTATAGGACTTTTGTTTCATTGCATTCTTTTGATTTTTACATGTATCATTTGCAAAGCTGTCTTGTTGTCATATTTTAGTGGCATGTCATTGCTTTTTCTCAGGTTCAAAAATAGGATTGGGACACCATTTCCTGGTTGGCTCATTTCTTCCCCTCTTCTGGGGTATTAGTATTTTCCAAGTTTTGTTCTGTATGGACTTCTAATTTTGTTCCTACTATGGTAGCTGTTCTTGAGAGGACATAGGCTACATTTCTGAAGAATGTAAACCACAATGATATTCTGCTAGATCATGACTGATGTGGTCCCAAGTCAGTGTTGTATATATTTGTACATAGACTATATAGATTTTTGTTATCTACTATAAATCATTGTACCTTACACTGTTCTCTGAGCTTTTATTTTTATATATTCAACCGTGTCAACTTTGTGATCTACACTTTTATTTTGACCCTTTGCATTATCTTGCCATGGTTCATAGGTTATGGTGCAAAAATGTTATGGAATTGTAGCTCTTTCTCTTTAACATTGCAGACTGTGGTAGAATGGACGAAATCATGGACACACAGCAATTGGGGCAATAGCTTGGACCCTTCATAGTTTGGTTTCGGCTTTGGGAGAAAATCGAATTCTTCAAACTTATTTAATCAGATTTGATTGAATTGATTTGAGTTTTGAATTTTTTTTATCCATTTGAACAAAAACAATCCAATTTTAGTTAAGTTGGTTATGTTTTTATATTCACTTATTTTTTTCTACGATTTTTTTATTTATATTAACTGATGATAAAACTATTCTTTATTCTTTAATAACTAATCGTAAACATTATTTAATGTTTATTTTACCTTATATATTTATTATTTTTCTTCACCGAGAAATTACAAAATAGTTATGCCATTAATATGATCAAATTAAGACTCTTGAGATATCATACAAGATCGTAAGAAAACTTTAATTAATGAAACAAAAAGACAAGTAGAAGAAAGAGTCTATAACACGAGTATTAACAATTGTTTTAAAAAGGTTTTACTATTGGTTAAAATTTATTAAAAAGAGATTCATTATGAGGAGAAGTACTTGTTAGAATTTGTGGTTTTTAATAAGTTTTCATTATATGATGAAAACTACTTATTATCCGTTTTTGAATATATTTTTATCAAATAATAGATAACTTTTTAAAAATGTATAGGATATTTAATTTTAAGTGAATTATCTATTATATTTTTTCAGTCTTTTATTTCATTTGAATATACATTTTTTTCACATTATATATATATTATAATTCATTTTTTATATATTAATTAAGTTAAGAATATAGTTGAAAGAAATAATGTTATCTTCAAATTTAAGAAGCTTATTAGTATTAAAGCTTATAAAATTGTTACATCCAATTATCATGTTACTTTGGGTTAAGAATATAAATTTAAGGCATTTTTTCCCATTCGGTTCTTTTAAAATTCAAAAGAGGTGGAAGTGGCAATTTTAGGAGGTGCGGAAAGCAACTACCACAAACCAATAGAGATGACATTGTTAATGTTATGGGTTACACTTTATGCCATGGCCCACTACTTCATGATTCACGTTACATCTTACATAATACGTAAGATTTCTATATGTATACAAACCATTGAAATAGTTCAGGTAATTTGAAATAATTTAGAATATAGTGAAATATGATTCAGTTCATGCAAATTATTATAAAGTTTGTTCTAATTTACTTGAAATATTATATAATTGAGTTCAGATGTATAATAATTAAGTTTAATTCATATATTTTATTCTGTCTTTAAACTCTACGATAAAATCATTTTCAATAAGAAAAATAAAGTCTGTAATTTTTATACTTTCAGATTTATTATTGAAAAATTCTTTATGATCATAGTTGGTTCCTACAATATTAAAATCATGTTTAATAAGTGAAAGTCATATAAAACTATACAAGCTATGTTCAAACACTATGAACTCAAACATATTTTTAAAAGGAAAAATGGAATGTGAATTAAGGAACTGATCTTCTTGGTTAGAAAAGTTGCAGTAATTTAATTAAATTTTACTTCACAAATTTATCCATACAATCTTTTATTCAAAAATATTACTATTATCACTTTATTTTGTTTCATTTTTTAATATATATATATATGATAAAAGTACCAATATTAATTTATAACTATAAAATATAGTACAATTTTATGTAATAATAATATTTACTTGTCTATGTAAAAAGCTTTTTTTTTTTATCACATACAATAACATGTTCAGCATAACAAAATAGCCTGAAATGAATACACTTACTCCAAGTATAATACATGTTTATTTTTTATTGCCACCAATAAGGAAAAAAAGCAAAAAGAAGAATAAGTAAGCAAATATTATTTCTAGAACTAATTTTGAGGGAATATTTTCAAAATAAGTAGAGAAAAAATGAAATAATTATATTAAATATTAATTTTATTAAAGAATAATTCTAAATCTTCCAGTAATGTTCTTCGACTAATCTTTTCACTTTTATTATATAGAACATATCAAATATATCTTATATTTTTAACACACTAATATATTTATTTTTATTTAGATAATTTGTATAATACTTACTTTGTGTGTTTAAGATTTTTTAAAGCATTACTTATTATTTTTACAATGAATAATATACGTACTAATATCATGATCATAAAAAACTTAGATTAAGATTAATCAGAACATATGACATACATAGTATTAATTAATATTTTATATCTCCTTTGATTTGTTAAAGGATATGCGGTTTCTCTTTAATTAAATTTAGAGTTTTGTTTTGATTCTAAATATGAGTAGTGTATATCACTATTCTCTTTGCCAAATTGTCACACGAAAACACATTTGCTCATTATGGTAAGTGAAAGACCCCACCTTCAAGAAATTCAGTGATATTGTGGAGGGCCTCAACGTGGACATTAACAGCCAAATGAAGATCTTCTTCAACACTGGACTTGGCTAGATTTGGTTACGAAAAAGAGATATCAGTTGAAGAGACATAAAAAATGAACTTTCCTTCTGAATATCATTTTTTTTTTCTTTTCTACATTATTTTCACAAATATACAATGACAAGAAATATATCATCCGTTAAATGCCTATAAGGGTTTTTATAAACAGGTATTAACATATTTATCTTAAAAATAAGAATTAGATACTTTACTTTATACACAAATTGAGATATTTATGTAATTTAAAATGATGTGTATCACTCGTGACCTCTATGTCCATATTAAAGTTATAAAATAAATGAGTATACTAAATCTGTATTAAAAGTAAAATAGGTTTGATAGTTTCTACATTTGGAGTTTGAAATTGAAAATGTGTCTGAGAAGTTGCGATCATGGAATAGCACGAAGGAGGATTGAGATGCACCAGGACAGCGATGATCCCAATCAATGGTCAGATCAAAATTGACATAAAGAGTTCTGAACATTACCTTGCATTCAGAGTATGTTTGAATGGAGAAAAAGGAAAATAGGAAGAAAAGACCTCAATAACAAAAAAGAGTGAAAGAACTATATTAAGTAAACAATGATCCATATTAAGCCCCCCTCTATTTGGTTCTAGCTAGGCCTGTGATGGCATGATGATTAGAAGTTTAGAACTGTTCTTGTTTGTACATATAGCTGGATTCAATGGAGAACTTAGTGGCATAAAAGGTGGTAGTCAATTTCATAGGATTCTCTTTTTCATCAAATTTACTTGCTAGAGCTCTTCCTTTTATGATGATTAATACTATTTTTTAAAAGACAAAAAACATAGGATAGGGTTCCCTTAACTGAAAAAAGACTTCAAAGATGACAGACATTGAAATTAGAATTTAAAAAACAACTTTTTTTTACCTTCTAAACATTTAATAATTATGATAAATTGATTCACTGTGCCATTAAAAAAAAGTTTGTTTATAATGATATTGTTGTGCCATCAATTTCTCATTATTTGAATCTAATTATGGTTTTCATCAAACTCCTTTGAATTTATCACCAATCCCTTTCTTTGAATGTTGGAATTGGTTTATTAGACTCACGAAAAAGTAAGTCTCATGACTGAAAGGAGGAAAGCAATATGAAAGTAAACAAATAAAAGGCATAAGCTATCCTTTGAACTTGGAGACTGGTTTTAGATGCCCATGAGGAAAGAAAAAAAAAAAAAATTCCAATACAATGCTTTCTAAATCCTCGAAAGATTAATAACCATGCTTGCAAAATTTAACTTTTTTTTTTCAATTTATTAGAATTCTTCATATTTGGTGAAACTTTTTTTTATCAATATTTCATAAAAATTTATAAAAAAAATTGTAAGAAACTCATTCATTACAAAATTTAATAAAAAAATTGCAATTATATCTCACAAAATATAAAAAATTCTAATAATTTCAATTTTCAATGTTGATTTGAAGTTCTTTAATGGAAAATAATTTAGGGGAAATCCTACTTAAAAGAAAGAAGAACAGGATGATAAGGTTAGCAAACATTTTAGTTCTATCCAAACACCTATTAAACTTGTTACAAAGGTCAGGGGGCAAAAAGATTTAAAAGGATACTAAATTAATGGGATATTAAAATGGCATTTGGTAAGAGACAAATTTGTGGAGATTCAAAGAAGACCAATCATGCTTATAATGGAGGACCAAGATTCAAGTTGTGGAATGGTAAATACGAAAGCTGAATTCAATAATTTATTGAATAATAGTCCTTTTTTTAAAAAATGAATTAATTTTTTTTTTCAATCTAGAAAACATTATTTATTTTATTAGTTAGTTATACTTTATATTTTATTGAGACTTTTTTTATATATTAATAGGAGTTATTTCTTACATTTCTTAGTATCCTGTTACTTGTTATTATTTGTTTAGACAAGATTTTATTAGAATTTGATTCAGATTTCTTAGTATCCTAGTTACTTTAGTTATCACGGGTCATGAAGAAATAAACAAAGCTTACTACGTAATCTCTGTTGGAATTAATTTACTAGACTGTGTGTTTATTAAAGTGTAAGTTTGAAATTTGTTCTTACATTGTTGAGACTTGGTGATCAAGATCAACACAACAACCCTCCTTGCACATTTTCTGGACTATAAGCTTATCTGCTTCACCATGAGTTTCGGTTGGATTTTGTTAGAAAATTAAACATATTAAGTATACGAAAAATTTGATCTGGTCCTATTTGAATTTGAAACCTATGATGGATTAAATTGATGCATGAATTCTCCAATAAACAGCTCAGTACACTGTCTTTCTTTAATTTTGGCGTAGAATATCTTTAGATTAAAAATACTTTATTATTTTTACTTGTATGTATATAAATTCATAGTATATAATCTAAAGTCAATAATCAATACAAAATTAAATAAATATTAAAAATATATTATATTAATATTGGTCTAATTAATATTAATTTAAATAAATAATATAATAAATAAAATTAATGTCAGTTTATTTAAAACTAATTTAAATAAATATAATTATTAAATTAACTATGATTAGTGTGATATTAATATGAATATTTTTATTTATAAAAAAATAAAAAAATAGTCAATATTAACTTAGAATTGTTTAAATTGATTATATCAAAAAATATATTATTTAAAAATAATTTTAAATTTTTATTTTAATTAATTTTTTTCACGTTAAAGTCAAATAAATAAACTTTAGTAACGTTACAATTTTATTAATATTAATATTTTAAAGTTAATTTGATATTTTTTAAAATCAATATGTTTTAATTAAAAAAATTTATTTAAAATTGAATATATCTTGGAAAAAAATCATACACCCTTCAATTTTAAATTAGACACAACCCATCTCTATATTTTAATAAAATAACATTGACATCCCGTATAACATTGATAAAAAAAACATGTTTTTAAAAGTTTGAAATAGTATTTGACTTACATTTTTCTTTATTTAAAAAATGGTGAGGAAAAATTTTGTCAGAAAAATTGTATTTATAGGTAAATTTGAAAAATATAAGTTATGCAAGAAATATGTTTTTAAAATAAACACATAGAAATAGTGAAACTTGTCAAATAATAGACAGATTAAAAGTAAAAGAAAATAATTATTTAAAGTATCGATTTATAGAGCTACAACCAATTTGAAATACCTAAAAATCTAGCCTAAATTTTTTTGAAATTCAAAATTTCTTCAATAATAATAAAAATCATCATCTAAAACTTATTTAAACTTTAATTCAAAATAAAGAAAATTTTCATAATTCTGACCATTATAATACAAAAGGAAATAGGAAGACAAGAAAGAAAAATCTAAGATAAAGTAAGATAATGTAATAAATCAACATATATATATATATATATATATTAATTTAGTGAACGGAAACATTTAGATGAGTCTGTACGGGTTTCCTCGTGAAGTATATTTGGTGAACATGACCTAAACTATGCCAAATATATACTGGTTGATCATATTCAGATGTGAAAACTTATTAACTTCTTTTGGGTTTGTCTGTACTGTTTGGATACATATGGATTTATCAGAGTGAATGTGTTGTAGTATTACATCTTCATGAATGGTGAAAATCCTACCTATAAGAAATGTACAGTCAAAGGGCACAATTTTTGGTGGATATAAACAGGGCTACATTTCAAATTACGTGGCCATATTCTTGTGCGAAATTATCAAGCAAGGAATAACGACAAAAGAATTTAGTATAGTAGTGGAGCACTATAGTTGATGACAAGCCTAGTCAATTGGCATATTGTACTACTACACACAAAATGATGAAATGAAGCAGGTAGCATGCATAGCAAGGAAAAACGAAAAAAAAGCAGTGTGTGAGGGAGAGAGAGAGAAGGAGATATCATGCACATGTGTTTGACATATGCATGCGAATTGAACAATACGTAGCATACGGTAACGCTTGCTTGTAATAATATATATATGTATCGTGTTAGTTTCTTCACGTCTTGTGTTTGTTTGCTGGTGTTTTGTTTGGTTGAGTTGAGAGAAAGAGAGTTGAATTTAGTGATGCAATTATTGTGATTGGATCTGCAAAATACTGTTGATAACGTGGGAGGAGTTCAGAGATTGCAGGGTGCAGTGGCTAGTCCCTTGGATTGGAGAAACTCTCTTTCATTAATCAGAAATAGCAGTCACTAGCCTAAATCACGCAGTTACGGGGAAGGTAAACTTTGTGCAGCTTTATTGTCCCTTTTGGCTTCTATTGCCCGATCTGTTTCTCTCATACCAGTCTCACTGCAATCTCATAACACTCCTTAACTCACTGTTTGTGTTTGCATGTCCTATAACCTACAACCAACACTGCTTCATCACTCAAAATTCGAGATATATAATTTTATATTTTTTATTTATTTTAAACAAGATTTATACTCAAAACTTGGTAAAAAATTATTCCTATCAAATTATGTTTGATTTGATTGTTGCTGAGCATCACCTCAAGATACAGAGTAAGGAATATTTGTGGCAGATGTTTTTAGTCTTTAGTAGTCTTTGACAAGCCAAGCCAGGTTTCTTCAGTGTGTTTCTTCCTATAAAAATATTGATGTACAAGTCAGGAGTTGATATCATGTGTGAAGTAGAATTGAAACTTAAGGGTTTACTTAGATCATAATCATGATGTTATAAGCGTGCTAAAGTGGTGTTTTTGTCAAGAATTCCTTAATTAATTTGTGGTGTGTTATTAACGAATTATGGTCCTGATGCAACACTCCACTTTTGCACAGATTCTGATGCATTGGACCAGTGACATTAGGGTAAGTACATAACAAGTAAATTCAAATAACCATCCCAACCTAACTTGACTGGGATTAGAAAAACTTATTTTGATTGTGAAAATGTGATGAAGATCAGTGTCAGGTCATATTTGGATTTTGGTGAAAGCTAGCGTGGGAGACTTTCACTCAATACGTCACCGGAGTTGCCTCGCCGGAGTTAATTTTTGTCGCACTCTTACTTTGTTCCTTTAACGATATGTATAACACGCTATGTTTTATGATTTATGATGAAGAAACTGCTTATAAATAATAAATGTCCCATTATTCAATTCTTTATAACAAAATTTAATATGTTCTATGGTGTTAAATAAATATTTTAGGTAACATTACTTTTAAGTTTAAATAAAATAATAGAGTTAAAATAAATGCATGGTTAGTTTACAATTTAGTGTATATTATTTTCGTTTGTTTTTCAACTTTTTATTATGGTATTAAATTCAAGTGATGCTGCTTTCTTCTTCAACGTCAGACGTCAGAAAAGTACAAATTAAGATAAATGATTATACTCGTTAAAATATCATAACAAATTCCAAAAGAAACAAAATTTAACCATACACCACCTTCAATGCAAAATATTGAGATATAGTTAAATAACAAGTACGTCACTTTTACTTTAATTGAAATGGCTTCCTTAAATTTCAAACAATTTCACTTGTATGACATCACTTAATTAAAATCCGTGGTTGGATTTAAAAATTATCTGGCCATATATTATAATCACAAAAAATTATAATAATAAAAAATAATTTCATATAAAAATTAACGCCATATAAAAATTTTAAAATTAATCCTAGATGTCATTTACCAAAAAAAAAAAATCAAGTTTCAAAACACAGTGATTGATTATAATTAATAAGATTATAATTATTTAAAAGTAATTACATATATTGAAACCACATATGTAAATGTTGTTATTTTTATCTGTCTTGTCATGAAAAAAAAAGGGACAGAACGGGTTCGTCCTTCATATTGAGTCGAGGATTCTAGCTCGTCTCGTCAAACAGCATGATGTAATGTTTATTATTATTTTGTTACTTTTTTAATATTTTTAATATTATATATATATATATATATATATATATATTAATTTCAAGTGGCGGACAGATGACTCTTAAATAAATTGGGAGAATTATTATTTTAATACTAAATTATTCAATTATAATTAATAGTTTTAAAAATTTAAATTATAATATTGTTATAAATTTTTATATCTTTTAAATAAAATAACGCAAATATTTTAATATTTTAAATTACTTTTTATTTTGGTTTTCATTTAAAAAGTATATTGGCAAGTCAACTTACTCTGTTCCATCTTTAATTAATTGGATTGGCTAGTAGATTAAAATTGTCAAACCCTAAATCCTAAAATTAATGACCGAGATCTCTCCATCAAATCTTATGCTTTTGGTTATCCTTAATTTTAACACCTATAATTACATACAAATAAATAAATAAATAAAAAGTAAGAATAATGAAAAAAATACCTAAATAGTAACTTGATTAGAAAAGTAAAAAAAAAATACTGAAAATACCGCTCGTATATAAAGATACATGAATGACTAATATTTTTTCAACCCAAATAATCCATTCGTGACATATTTCATTGAGAAAGAAATTTGTAATCAGTACACAATCAACGCAGATTATATTCATTTAAGTTGAAGTAAATAAGGCATTTCAACTTTTCACATAATATTGATAAAAAAAATTATTTAATCTATTTGTGATATTTATAACCGAAAAGGATTTTTTGTTTAAACTTTTTCCTAGAAAAGATTTTTCATATTTTAACTGTATTTGTTGAATTGAAATATTTAACATAGAAATACTCATAAGCAACACCAACACCATTATCAACATGTAACTCTCTTTGAATCTGAACCAGAGACATTGTAATTTGAATCAAGAGTTTATCAAAGTGTTTGTGAAGTATGATAAGCAAGACAAGAGCAGCGTTACATCCATGGAACATATTGGAGTGACCTACGCAAAATTAATACACAAACACTGTAGCACGTTTGCAATAATTCGAGGTTGTTTGGTTGAGATGTTCCAACTCAGAAAATCACGTTTATATGGTATGAATTCTGTTGAAGTACCTTCTCGTACATTTCACATAAATGACCAAACAAAGTTCGGAACATTACTCAACCAAACAAAACCTGCACCATTTCCAATTTTTTATAAAAATTACACTTAGTAATTCTGATTGTTCCCAGTTATTTAATATATGGCACTTTCTCTTCCCCATTAAGCTCATACCACGCAAGAACAAACTCTACGCATTGACAAATCCCATCTCAATCTCAGCATTGATTTCGGGCATTCGTAACATTAAATATTATTTGAGTGACATAATTTTATTTATTTTATTTATGTGATGTAATGACAGTATTATTAAACTATATGAAGTAACAATTTGCAGTCAATCGAAAAGATTCGTAAGATTTAGTAGTTCATTTGTTGCTTGAATGGATAGGTCCCTCTATAAATTTCTGTCGGGCCAACAATTAAAACAATGACAAATCATTTCAGCTCATATTAATGAGGCCAAAATGTAGATGTAGCTAATTGTTACACAACTACATTCCCTTTTTTTTTTATATATATTAAAAGTATGAGGAGTATATTTATGATTTTATTTTTTAGTCTAATTTGAATATAATATTAGCGTGTTATATTATTATTCTAAGCTATGTTTAAAGTAATTATTACAAAAGCTAATACTTTTATCATATATAATAGTTCATAATTAAATAATATAAAAATATTTATAATATTAATGTATTTAAGTGAATCTTTAAACAATAAGTAAATACAAAAGAAAAACAATTACACCAAACCGGATGAACAAAATAAGATTGGTTAGAGGTTGTAAAAGACATAACATTGATTAGAGAAAAGATTGGCAGTCATTATCTCTAATTAACACCTAGAAAGGAAAAAAACTTTGGAGAAAAGAAGTTGTCATAAATAGAATGAGTAATGGTGAATATAAAGTGATTACATCAAGTTTTTATATAGGAAAAAAATCATTAATAAACTCTTTACACTAACTAGAAAATTAGAGTTTGAATATAAATATCTCATTTTGGTTTATATAAGAGTTTGAATATAAATATCTCATTTTGGTTTATATAAAAAGGTGTATTAGTTATTCTTGTTTTATAATTAATTATGTTTAGTGGATATGAGTTATTCAATATTGAATATCTTAAATGTGAGTTTAGATATTTATTGATGATCCAATAACATGTGACATGACAGGCTTAAGAAACTTTATTAAGATAGATTATGATTTCATTAAGAATAATTTTGAACTTAACTCAATCTCACAAAATTGATTTGTATATTAGAGATTTTACATCAGTTAAAGATAAGACTATTTACAGTATAAAAGTAAGGGCAATTTTCACCTTACTGAGCTAGTTTTGTGAGGATAAGTTAGATCAACTTCTTAATATAGTATCAAAATCACTCATGAGATGATATCCAGAGTTATTCAGAATCTATCCTAGTCGAAACTTGAATTTATCGTGCCATTCACTATTAGGTCCCTCTTAATTTCATGTTTGACGTCCTCGACCTAAATACATGATATCTTTTACATAAGGAGACGTATTTGAGATCCTATATTGTCAGAAATAGACCAATTTATTATATATAAATAGAGGCAAATCTCACCAACAAACTTGATTTGTAAGAATAAGTTAAGCTTAAACACACTTTCTAATATTATAAGTTAAGATTTGTATCTAGTTATAATTTTTAGTTTAATTTTATCTCTCATATATATAAATAATGTCTTCAACATAGTGTAGATATGTTTGAATCACCAAATAAGAATAAAATACTAATAGTTCGTTTCTACCATGTATTTGAAGATGTTACCTTATCCCAAAAAGTGAGAAAATGGTAGAAGAGGAATTAGTTGGTTGTGGAATAGAAACCTTAGATATCTCTCACGTACTAAAAAATATTTACACTCATCTACTTATGCTTAAGTTGTATTTGATTTTTGAATTAATTGTTCTTAATAAATTGAATTCTTAATTAATCAACAAACGTTAAGTGTGGAAGGTAATTTTAAAGGAATTCAAAATTAATCGCCTCGGGTTTCTGATGTTACTTGGTTAATACACCATTTTATTATTTATTGGTGATATTAGTTGATCTCTTGGTTAAAAAACGTAATATTTTGATATGATCAAAATAATGATTTTTTATTAGAATAATGCATTTAGTTTTTTCCTTTAGTAATAACAATTTATGAATGGTTGTATAAGATACAAGTGATATTTTATTGTTTTAGTTTGGCAATAATCAATTAATGGTTTATAATTGATTATTATACGTTGTACTAAAGTTTTTTTTTTATTATTCTTTTAGTTTGGTAAAACAGATTATGAAAGTTCAAAAGATTGTTTAATTTTGATAATAATTAATTACGAAAGTTTGTGGATGATAATTATGAATTCTAAAGTCGCCATAGGTTTTAGTTCGGTAATAATTAATTTCACAAAGACTTGTAATGGATTATCACATTAGTGAAATGGTTATTAATATGAATTTTGTCCGGTTTTAATGGATTATTTCAGTTTATAATTACAAAGATGACTTATATGAAAATATGAAGGAGACTGATTGTTTTTTATTTTTTAAAGAGTCTAAAGATTTAAGGTCTTGTATTACATGTTGGGTATTTGAAGGAGGCAAAACCGGGAAGATCTTATAAGAATGAGAACTGAGCTAAACCTATACAAGGGAATGACACCACCTTCAACCAAAAACCTTAAAACATTAGGTTTGTGGGTCTTCTTTCTTATATGTTGCTCAAATTTCTCATTTCTACTCAATGTGGGACTTAAACTCACACTTGGATACCTAACAATCTTCCTCGCAAGTGAGAGTCCTTCCACATTGGTACACTCTCCCTCGAGCGGAAGCATTTTCAAACACGAGTACCTTAATCACAAAGGACCCTCACTTGTACCGCCGTTTACACACTTAAACGGGACACCTTCCCGAAAATTCTGTCAGGAAGACTTTCGATACAGGGTCAAACTGTATTTGCCCGATTCCGTCAGGAAGACTTTCAATACAGGGTTAAACTGTATTCGCCCAAGCCGATCCCAAGCCGCAAACCATCGACTCTGATATCACTTGTTGGGTAATCCGAGGGGGCAAAACCGGGGAGATCTCACAAGAATGAGAACTGAGCCAAACCCACACAAGACAATGACACCACATTCAATCCAAAACCTTAAGACATTAGGTTTGTGGATCTTCTTTCTTATACGTTGCTCAAATTTTTCATTTCTACTAAATGTGAGACTTGGACTCACATTTGAATACCTATCACTAAAATGAATGAGTTGAGAAAAAAAAATAAATGACTAAGAGAATAACGAAAGTTTTTAACTTCATAACCACATGAAATTGCTTTCCTGTTTTGTTTTTATAATAATAATAATAATAATAATAATAATAATAATAATAATAATAATAAAAATAAAGGTGTCCTTCCTTTTACAAAAGAAAAAAAGATAATATATATATATAATATGATGATGATTATAATGTATTGATAAAATTTATACTATAAATACTAAATAACCATACATCGGAGATACATTAAACCATTTTCTACGACAAGTTCACTCCTTCCATCATAATCTAAAACATAACAATCCAGACAATTTGCACTTATATATGAAACTAACCAACCTAAAAGGACCTTATCAATTTCTAAGAACCACACGACCATATCATAAGAACTAATTTCAAAATACCCGAGTTAAACATATAACACCATATGTAACCAAATCTAGAATCAAGCTAAATATGAATTAACATATTTAAAGCCTTATGTACCTAGATACATAGCCAATTTATATAGGTATACACATATAAGTAGACAAAGTTATCTTTTACAGATATGATGTCAGATATTTTTATCAATTCTCACCACCTACCCTATTGCCTTTATTTATATGATTTAATATCAGTAAAACTAAATACGCTCATAAAATAATAATATCTTTTTATTACCTACATAACACATATATTTATCATAGTAACATCGTTCTGACCATTATTCAATAATATTTTAATATCTTTTAATTTACCGCCATATTATAAAAAGAAAAGCAATGAAATAATCAAAATTCAATATATTAACTTAAATTCAAAATAAGGAAATAAAGGTATAACGCTTAAATTAGATATACTCTCATTTTCATACACAAAGCGAATTAAATTGAAGATTGTCTAATTGCGTTCGGGTTAAGATTTCTTGGGTTAATTTATACTAATTTATAGTATAAATGTAACAACCTAGAAAATTTGTCATTTGAGTAAAATGGTAGAAGTGGAATGAGCACTTGATTATTATATTATTAAACTAAAAACGCGTATTTATAGAAAAAGTAAGTAGTCAAGTCTTATTTCAACTCAAGCCATCATCTCTCTAAAACTCCTAACCTCTTTTCCTCTGACTTCTCTCTAAGTCTCTGCTTCCATACCTCATCAGTTTCTCAAGCGGAGCCCACCGTTGGACTCGTGGCGGAGAATAGAGCAAGTCTATCCGATCAGAACCTTCGTTAGAATTCGAGTTCATGAGGATCTTAAGCTTTTGGGAGTGTTAGAGAGAACTTTCACTGCGATTAAGGTAAGGGAAGCTAACATTAGTGCTTGTTTGATTTACAAATTTAAGTCTTGAATAGAGAAGTTAATGATTGTAGTAATTGTACAATTTGTATCTGGTAAAGTTTCTTGCAGGTCTGAAATGTTGAATTGAATGTTGTATGTAT
>Ga0209700_103506_pt1 | contig 29962 bp, 13 predicted proteins | sample SiratroredBW_FD_187528 | JGI IMG/M metagenome (GOLD analysis project Ga0209700, IMG submission 187528) | Root nodule microbial communities of legume samples collected from California, USA - Siratro red BW (SPAdes) (version 2) | ecosystem: Host-associated > Plants > Roots > Nodule | place: USA...
AGAATAATGCAGAATTTAGAACTTTTTCAATATATATATATATATATATATATTGTACCTGATTCTTATCATTGACAAAAATAAACTAAATATCTTTTATATTTATAATTGAATAACTTGCTGAAAATGTTTTTAAAAAATATTTCAAAAAACATTTTCGAAAACATAAATGTTTTTCAGAAAGTATTTTTTAAAATTATATATTTCAAAATATATTTTACAGAGTCATTTTTCTGAAAATATTCCTCAGAATACAATATATTGTGAGAAATATTTTTTGATATCTATTTTCGAAAAGTATTTTTTAAAACCTAAATTGACGATTGCAGGTCTTACTTTTTCATATTTTTTTGAAATTGATGATGTAGATGTTTAAAAGGATAGAATCCAAGAAGTTTCTGCCTGCATTTTAAAGTGTCTCACAATGATAAAAAAAAAATAAAGGTTTTTTCTTTTTGTACTTTCATAATTTTTAACCACATTTCGTAATTTTAAAATGGCCCCCTTTATTTTGTGAAAATAATATTTTTAGATTACCTATTTCAAAATCTTCTAAAATAAACTTTTCAAAATTTCCATAGCAAGATTTGTAAAACAAAATTTCTGGAATAAAATTTTTAAAATATAATTTTCCAAACACATAAAATATATTTTAGAATAAACTTTTCTTAAATACATATAATACTTTTTAAAGTAAGTTTTCAGAACAAGTATTCCAAAACGAATTTTCTAAAATAAAATTTTCAGAACAAACTTTCCAAAATATAAATAATAACTTTCAGATTAAGCTTTCCAAAACAACTCTATTTTCTTCTTCCTTCTCCCCACGAGTACAGTGCGTGATGGATAAACACGGTGTTCACGATAGTTGCAGCGACAGTAGCGACGAAAGTGGCACAGAACATGAGGAATTTTAATATTTTTCTCTTAATATGAGAGTAATTATGGAACGCAGGAAGAAAAAACCAAAATAAAAGCCTCAGGAAATCAAACACCGAATTATAATAATGATAATAATAATGATAATAATGAGAACGAGTATTAAAAGAAAATTATGGTGTGAATCTACACAACGAAGAAATCAAGAAATACTAAACGGCATGACCTAAATTCGAGAATTAAAAGTTTATATTTTTACATATGAAGGGAAGGAGCAAAACCTATGTTGCAGGATATTCCAAATTAATAATGGATTTTCATGGGTATGGAAATTGTAGAATATATATATATACCCTGATTTCAGAGAGTGTGTGTGTTCCATTTTTCAACCCTTGAAACGAACTACAATGCAGGAAATATCATCCTTACTCTCTCTGTTCAATGCCTCAGTGGCTAGTTGTTTGGCTGCCTTTTGTGGATCCTTTATTCTTCTTGCAATATCAACAGCTTCTTGATTTCCCATTACCTGCAATAAATGCAATTTTTAAGTACATGGAATAATCATTTACCAAAATCCAAGGTGAGTTAGGAATAAGAACCTTCCATAGACCATCACTAGCAAGTATCAAAAGTTCAACATCTGGGGTAATATCAGCGTACTGAATGTCAGGATCAGATCGCAAGTGTGTTTTGAGGTTTTTGTCTCCGAAGGCTCGAGAAACTGCTAGCTGCCCATTCACTCTTGCAACATCACCTGATATAAACCACAAAAATCAACAAATTATTACAAAATACAAACAAATCATTCTTCATATCTTAACTTTTGAATGTAATCAAATGATTCTTAATTCATTTCAAAAGTATAACATTGTTTTTTTCTTTTTCGAGTTAGCTGTGGTGATGGTGATAAAGTTATCCACTAAAAAATTATTAATGTAATTTTGGACTTTACAGTGATGTCAAATCATTCCTCCCCATATGATTTCTCCTTAGAGTGTAATACTTATCCCAAAGTGTAGGAAACTATAGTTGGTAGAGAGTAGTTACGTTGAACTATAATACTTTTTCCTTTATTCTCTAGCAAAAATTAATGATGATGATGATAATAAACCATAATGATACTAAAGGTAATAGTAATAACAAATCAAGATTAATGAGAAAAAGATGTTCAACGATGAACTAAGTCCAAACAGAGAAGTTCAGAGTCATTCTACAGAGTGAACATGTGATAAATTGGGACAGAATTTAAGTGTAGCCAAAATGAGTAGCATGCCCCTCTGGTAGCGTTTTAACAAATAAAATAGTAACCATTTGGACCATCACTTAAACACAACTTAGAACACTTGGGCGAATGAAATTTTTTCAGCACATCCTAGAAACAAATGATTCCGTTCCAAAATACCAAACTTATTGGCTACATTTCTTGTCTATGTTCACAAGAACATCTCAACAAATGTTCATTCTTTTAAACAATATAACTAGTTTTCAAACAAACTTTAGAAAATTGTTCTCATTACAAGTTTTCTAAACAAATTTGAAAAACCCTCTCAATTACAAGTTTTCTAAACAAAGTTGAAAAAACTTTCTTAATGGAGATCCCATATCGTCTAAATATATGTTCAAATTATAATATCTAAGTGGTTACAAACTGATTTTGTAAGGTTAAGTTACACTTAAAATTCACTTCTTAAAATGGTATCAAAGCATATCTCCTCCCTTCACACAATCTTCCTCTCAATGTAAGAGAATAAATGACTTCATTCAAGAATGTGATTTAGTAAGCTTAAATTATCCCACCTCTCCTCCTAGCCTCTCATAATGATGGTGGAATTCTCCAAGAGTCAACATATATACTACTAGCTCTTGGAGTACACCTATTTTGAATTTCCACCTACTTGCATTTGTTTGAAAATTTTAACCGTTCTCCCAACAAAAAAAATACCTAATAGACATTCTGAGGCTGCATTTTTTCTTCTATGTTTGCATTACAACCCACACACTAGGGTCGGAAATAAATCAAGCTTGATTCAGCTCACTCAAAACTCCACTTGAGTTCATCTGAACGTTTTCTTTCAAAATTCAAGCTTGTGAATGACTTGATTCAAGCTTATGAAAGACTCAACAGCTTGTTAGTTCGGTTCTATTTAAAATTCTGAACATTTTACATATTTATTTCATAGAAAATAGATTATACGAAATTAATTAAAACTTAATTACATAAATTTCTATATTACATATGTAAATTACAAATTGACCATAATGTCTAACTTAATCCCACAAAACCGGTTTATAAAATAAGGATTTCCTAATCTTTATAAGTTTTATCAAGTCATATCTCTAGTTCATGCAAGACTAAACCAACAAAATGGTAGTAAATAAGGCAGATTATGAGTGTCCACAACAAAGGTAACTTTCCAACAAGACAAAACCCACAATGGATCGTATGAAAGGAGCACAAATATGTTATATTGACGCATAAAGTACAATAACATTATTCGATCAAGGGTTGAAGATGAGTACAGAGCTTGGCCATAGCTGCCTGTGATATTATTTGGATAAAACAACAACTACAAAATTAAAATTCAGGGAACATTCAACAAACGAAGTTGTGTTGTGATAACCAAGCAGCTTTGCACATGGCCTCTAATCCACTTTTCCAAGAAAAGACTAAGCATAAGCATATAGGAATAAATTGTCATTTAGTCCAAGAACAATATCTCTCAAAAAAATATCACTGCTGAATAAATTACAGCTATCTTGAATTTATTCTCAAGTGTAGCGAAGTTAACAACTATGCATTAGCCACAACCATATGATAATCATTCTACTTTACAGATATCTCATATGATTCAGCCATCCAAAAAATTGGAACGGTGGCCATATATAAAGCAATATGGATAATATCTTACATTGAAATTCAGGTTACTGATAAGGACTGTAGCTTACTTACTTTCATTTTAGGCTATCCCTCACTTTTTTAAACTTCCATAATTTCATCCAACCTATCCATTACTTTTCTAATGAATAAAAATCATGCATATAGCATAGTCAAACATCTATCTTTCTCTCACACATATCATCTCCATCTCTCTCACAGTCACATGTTGTAATTTGAAAATGCAAATTAGATTATGAGACTGGTAATATCTCATATTATAGCAAAAAATCAGCATTGACCACCTAAAGCAACAACTCAGAGAACTTGGAGAGGGGTTTATTGATGAACCTGGCATGTTTGAGACAAAGCCACCTCTTGTCTCAATGCTGCCCCGCTCAGTATTGGGCTCATGATCAGTTGTCATCTGTGCAGCTTCCCCTCCCCTTGACACAACAGCTCGTGAATCTCCTACATTGGCTACCCATAATTTCTGATTATTTATGAGAATTGCAGTCACTGCAGTTGATCCTCCTCGCCCCAAATCAGGACTATGAGAAAGAATTGCCTGGTCTGTTGTTTGATAGGCATTAGAAATGGACATGAATGGATCATTCCAGAAGTCCTCCTGCATAAAGAATCACAAGTTCACAATTATTAACATAAAGAAAAAGAGATATAGGATTAATCTCCTTTGTGTAAAATGAACACACAAAATATATGGGCTAAGCACGTTACATCCAACAACAATCATAAATATATTTAAGATATTAAAAAATAGTATAATAAGCCAAATTTACCAGTTCTCGACCTACAAATTTATCTTGCTAGGACAGAGATCTTACCAACCTCTTTAAGACTTTAACACTAAAATGACTTGTACTTTCATATGGTTGATAGCATTATATTGATTTCAGAAAGGTATAGGAAGTTGAGAACAAAAGAAAATCAGTATACTATACGCAATATAAAATAGAACTGAAGAAAAACCCTTTTCCATATAATTCAGATGAAATTATGGTAACAAATCATAACAGCTCTTTAGTCTGATTCAACAACTCACTTCCTTCAAGATATTGGAAAACAGATGCTTTTGTAAGTAGGCCGGTACAGTGTCTCCCAGGTGTCCATCATATATGGCAAAAAGGCCAAGCTCTCGCCCTTTGAACTGGACAAATTTTGCTACATGGTAGTCCTCCATGGGATGGTTTGCTTTCCCTTTAACTAGGCTATAGCCATATTTGACTGAGGACTGACTGCTCTTGCCCTTGCCAGAGTTACATGAAGATCGTCCTCCAACCACCTAAAAGATAGAGAAATTGAAATACAACAACAGAAGAGTTTATAGATTTTGTTTAACATATTTCAATAATGTATATTAAAGGAAAGGAAAACTTTACATCTGTGATTACCGAAAGGGAATATAAGTTGGAAGATATCACTAAGACAATGTCAGAAAACAAAATGAAGAAACATATTAACTACTCAATGATCTCATGTTTCCATCTAGTTATGGTGTCTGCTATTTAATCAATGCCCGGATACTGCCACAAATCAATCATTGGCATGGTACCAAAATATTGCCTATCTGCGTAACTAAACATAGTATAAGGCACCACAAGGAAATAAAAGAGGCATTACAGAAAAGTAGACCGAAAAACCGATTAGCACAAACACCATTTTTGGTGTTAATCACCAAAATAGCTATTTGAAATTAACATGTCTCGCAAAAGCCAATTGTAAACAAAATTAAAGTCGATTTTAGGCCTTCACTTAATAGCTTAAGCTCTTAAGAATGTTAATTGACATGGAACCATCTTTGATCTGATGATCTGATTCCATTGCTGTATCTACTACCAAGTTTGAAGTATCAGAAACTCCCATTGTCTGATAACATTTGCATCCTATTGATTGCTCCAGCCCATGTTAGACTTGTTTGGGTCTTATTCCAGCATTAGTGTTGTATTCTTTCCAGTGTTTAGCTTACCTCTCTTCTTCCTTGAATTAACTCCTTCTTACATGGGTATCTGCTTTTGCCATCTTTGGCTCATTTCATTCCGTTAGGCCATATCATAGCTACTTGGTTCTTATTCCTAAATTGGTTGGTGTAGTTGCTATATTTTTCGGCTTCTTTTGGCAGTTTGTTTAATTTAGATCTGTTCTTGCGTCATTCATCATGTTCTCTTCCAGCTATCTGTTGATCAAGCCAATTCAGAAGATTCATTTTCTCATTCCAATCATCAACTGATCTTCTGGAGGTGCATCATGCCAACCATCCACTTCTCTTCTGAACATTATTCAACAATCATTTTGCAGTACCTCTCAGAAAGCTTGGAAAGAGAACAATGGAGTAAAAAGAAAATTCCAATCATAAGTAATGGAGTTCTTCCAACCAGGGCTAAGATTGAATTTCCATGATGCGTATTTTATGGCAGTTAAGAAAGTGAATATCACTAGAAGTGAAGAATGGATCCCCAACGCAGAAACATAATTTGAAGTGCAAAAAAGTGAAGATTGTATAGCCTAAATTAAGTAAGGAAGGATCAACAATCCCTTGGTTTAATCTTGAGCGAAACAGAAGATGATCTCACTTGGAATTAGTGTTTCTATGACCAAAGGTTCACGAGTTTATTCTGTGCAAACTCTACTGTGTATATACAACAAAACCAAAAGATGTCAGGTACATGAATGAAACAATACCAATGTCTTCTATTCAAAACCAAATTATGAGAAAGAACTTTTACATTATAGGCTTTTTCAATGTTTTCTCTAGGTGTTTTCCTTAGTCAACCACTAACCTGTTATTGATCTATCCTCCATCTAATCAATTCTTTCAATAGGGGATTTAGTTGTTCTCTTCCACACATGGACAAATCACGTGAGGCAAGATTATGTCAAATGTGTGTCAATAGGTGGTATTCCTCTATAAATATCCAACATTAATCCTATTTTATACAGCAAGTACATTCATCTACCAAAATATTCTATTTCTGCAATACTCGTGCTTTACCTAGCACTTCTCCACCCAACATTCAATTGTTGGAAATTTCACATTGGCTACTGATGTAACCGAATTAAAGTATATAAATGGAAGATACTTCATTAAAGTATATAAATGGAAGATACTTCTCACATAATAAACTAAATCTGTGGAGTGAGTTAGACTAAAATTCAAATTCTAAGATCAGAGTTTATCGGAACTATTGTTGTTGGACTTGTCCAGTCACTTGTCATTATGTCACTATTATACCACCCACAAATGTTCAATTCTGAAAACTTCAAACTTGAAATATCCAATTATTGTTGTGAGAGAAATGTGATGGAGATCATACATCAATTAATTCTATGACCAAATTAAAGTATATATGTAAGAAAAAACTCTCACCTCACAAGTAAGTTTTGTAGTGTTGAATTAGACCCAAACCTAATTTCTAAGACATACCATAAACACAGTTGGTCTTGTAGCTATTTAGTCAATCTCCCTTTAAGCCTGATGAGCTCCTCTTTTTTATCACAAATAAGACAGTCATTTATCCATTTCATCCTTTCAATCTAAAGTCCATGATTTACATCTTTTTCTCAGGCACTTTGCAATAAATAGAAGATACCAAAACCACATAGCCTTTTAGTATAGTATGATTGCTAATTTTCACATCCAAGCCAATGCTAGCACATGTCCTTCTGAATTTGCATTCCATATACTCTCCTTTTGCTTAATCGGAAACCATGTGATTCCAAAGCTTCTCTCCACAGTTTCAATTTTCTTTATTAACTCTCACTAGGACTATACCATATTCAAAAGGCAAGCATTGAATCACCGGCTACTAGATATACTTATTAAGTGCATCCTTAAACAAGGTAAGAAAATCCTTGTAGTGCAATCCTATTATAGGAAAATCCTCCATGGCCCCACTGTTCTTTATAATTAAATGTCAGTAAGAAGTATGAGATAAAAGCAGTCCAAAACATTCTTGCACGCACGAGCATGTCAGATATATGAAAAAAAATATTGTTACGTCTCTATCAAAAACTTAAGCTTTTAGAAGAGCTGGTTATTGACAACTGTTAAAACAGAAACAATCAATATACAAAACCTTTTTTCATCAAGTAAGCTTAAGAAAATAAATTTGGAAAAGTCCCAAGTCCATTCACCAGCACAGCACCAGAGCTTAATTCTCAAACTCTCAATCAGCCATTCACCACATGACATCCTCATATGGAGATTGATTATTTCCAAACGAAGGGAAAAAGAAAAAGAAGATATTACAAAGGGACAGAATTCCTCACCTGGCTGACAGAGCTGAAGCAACAAAGACTGTCCATATAATCCAGCCCCACCTCAACCTTTCCGTCTATCACTCAACATCTAACTCTTATCACAAAACTGCAAACAAGAAAAAGAGAAAAAAAACTCAACTTGAGTGAAAGTCCAAAACTAAAAAAAAAAAAAAAAAAAAAAAAAAAAAAAAAAAAAAAAAAAAAAAAAAAAAAAAAAAAACAAAAAAAAAAAAAAAAAAAAAAAAAAATCCAAAAGAAGTCCGATCAATAAAACAAGCAATTCAATCATCCCAGACAAAAAGAAAAACAAATAAGAACAAAAAGGGGAAATTCCCAAGACCCAGATAATGGAGTGGTAATCCAAAAACTCCCTTACCGATCAAAAAACCAAAACTTTTCCCTGGAAAAAGATCTGCAAGGTAATTGGGTCGTCTCTGGCTAATTGTTAGAGGAAGGAGAGAGAGAAAAAAATAAAGGGAAGAAGGAGAAGAACATAAAAGAAGAGAAATTTTATTGATTGATATAATAGGAATAGGAAGATGGAATAGGGGATGGTTGGAAGAGTGACTTAGATAACCGTCCGGTATTGGTTTTGTTGAGAAAGTCTTTGTGTAGTTTTGTTAGCAACGGAATGAGAACGGGGGCCAAAAGGCATAGGTTGCCCTTATTGACTTTTTGCAGTTTCTCTGTGCCTTGTTTTATTGCTGACACTGTTTCTTTGTTTGTTTCTTTCTATGATTTATTACAGCTGTTTTTGTTTCGAGGATTCACTTCACTTCACACAATAATAACGTAAATTACATTACATAGTTCCTTCCTTCGTATAAACCCAACAACTAACCATCTGATTGCATTGTTTTGTATTCTACTGCATTCCCATTCATTGGTTGAGTTTCTCACCCCATCTGTGGGGTCCACTCCAAGGTCGGCCAAATTTTCAACCTTCCACAGATTCTCTTTCTTTGTCCCCAAAAGGGTCAAAGAGAAAAACAAAGCAAATTACAACAGTACTGTACAATACTCCTTTGTGTACTCAAGTGCTGTAAAATTACTACTACACAGACTTGGATTCTGTACAGCAAGGAAAAGTTTCTGATTTTCTCAAGATTGATAACATGGTAGATGGAACACAATATTTGGACTTTTTTAGTTTTTTTTGTGAGTTTAATCTTTATGTATTATTAGTTTAAAAGTTTTAAAATAATTACTATAAAAAGTATACATCTTTCAAATACACTTGGACAGTATTGTAAAATATTACATTATCGTCATATTTTAATTAAATTGGGTATTCGTTTGTAAGAAGTGACATGCATTGATCAAGTAGATTTAAAAAAATAAAAACATACTAGAATGTAAATATGTGATAACTTTATTGATTTTTATAATAACTATTTTACAAGTTATATCGTGTAATTAGGACAATTTAAATTTGCTTAGCAGCACTATTAAAGGTAAGAAAGTTTATGCATTATTAATTAAGCAGTGTCAGTTTAAAATTATTTTAATTAATTATCATAAAATTTAATAACTTATTTTACATATGCAATTAAATGAAATTATAAAAGGGTTTACTATGCGAATACATTTTGAGTAAATCCAAAAGATAAAAAATATTGGCATTTAATTTATTAGAATCAAAACCAAAACGTTATTCAAGAAGTTTAATTTCCATATCTTTTAATGCAAAACGTATACCGTAAATAAATAAAAAACTATTTTAAATGTGATTTGTAAAATACTAATTACATAATTAAATAAACTTAACTTATTATTATTATTATTATTATTATTATTATTATTATTATATTTATTAGAGAACTAATTACTCTAAGACTTAGTGAAATAGTTTTTCTCAATCTCAACCTTTCATATTTTACATTAACAGCTCAGGTTAATGTATCATATACTTTCTTTCCTCCTCTTCTTAATATGCAACGTATTGAAGACTATTATCTCTCTTTCTCGTCATCAATATATAGAATAATAATTATAAGCTATTATCCTCAACTATGATTTTTTTTTTAAATCAAAATAGTTATTACTTGCATAACTACGTATAATATCTCATTATCATCATTTTGAATCTTTATGTGAACAAATCATTTTGTTTACTTTTCTTTAAAAAAAACTAAATAAAAAATAATGTGTTATCCTAGCATTAGATGTTAAGAAAAAAAAAATATTTTCAAAGAATATCTTGTTGATATAAAATAAAATAGAAAGTTAGAATAAGTGGATCCCACTCATATTTTAATGAGAAAATAAGATTTTTTAAACAATAACAAAATATTGTAGTTAAATTTTCATAAGAGGTTTAATTAAATATTTTAAATGCTTAGAGTATGAACACATTGTTTCTAATTGATCTACCAAAAGAAATATGGTCTTAAGAAAAGAAAGACACGTGGATAATAACCATTCATTTTTTTCTTCAAATTCTTTATCTTCTACTTCTTGTAGTGATAATGAATGTATTATTGTGAAGAGTGATTTTAGACACAGTTTACCAAGTTCAAAAAGATTTAAATGATTTAAAAAAGATAAAATATTTTTCAAGCCAATTGTAAATTGTGTATTTTTATCATTAATGGATAAAGTTGAACTAATAGTACAAGCAACAAAATGTAGAAAGTTTATTTTCATCAACCATTCATCTACAAGATTCAATGATTAAATAAAGAAGGTGACAATGATTAAATAAAGAAGGTGAGTTGCTTGTAGATAAACAAGTTTTGTTTTCTTTCACTATTAGTAAGTATAAGTATAATGCTAACATTCTTTGTGATATTATGTTTATGAAAACTAGTCATTTATTATTAGAAAGACCATGTGAATTTGATAGAGGTGTAATACATTATGGTGATTCTAATTAGAAACACGGGTCTTAAATAGACATTAAAACCTTTGTCATCAAGAGAGATAAACATGAGGCAAATTTTGCAATGGTGTAATTTTTTTTTGAAATTCCTGAAATGGTGATTTTTTTATTTATTTTCGGATATGGGTAGATCATGCATAGGAGACATAGTATCATTGTAAAGAAATCCTCGTGGTCTTATTCCACGATTTAATATAAAACTAACTAAATGAAATAGTGAAAAGAGGACATGAACTTAATTTACTAGATGAAATTGTGCATCTAATATTTCAATTAATGAGTTAATTAATATAGTGAGAATATTGTAAGATTTTAGTAGGATTAATATTCTCCACTCATTCCTCTGTTTTGTTTGACACTTGTTATCTATTGTTAATATGTAACTAAAATAAATCCAAAAAAATTAATTTAATTTGAATAGAAAAGTGGTTATTGAGACGAAAAGTTACATGTTATGAATTTAGTTATTAATATATGAAATAGATTTAGTTAGTAATAAATATAATTTAAAAACTAACAATAAATTTATTTAAAAAATTATATGATATTTTCAAATTTTTCATTCTAAATTTATTGCTAAATCTTAATTTTATTTTAAATTATTTTTATATTAGTAACTAAATTAAAATATTAAACTTAAACTTAATTTTGCTAAATATATTTTATTACTAAATTTTAATTTAATTTAATTTAAATTTTCTTTTCAAAATCAAACTCACTTTTAATTTAGTTCAATATATAAATCCCATACTAATATTATTTTTTATTTTAATTTAAACAATAATCCCCCAACCATTATTGTTTAATTTATACAAGAGGAATGAGTGAAGAATATTAACCACCTTAAGATCCTTCAGTATTCTCACCATATTAATTTAACTCATTAATTGAAAATTTGGTTACATGATTTCATCTAGTAAATTAAGATCTGTCATCTTTTCACAATTTCATTTAATCTTATATTAAATCGTTCACAATTTCTTTCATAATTTACCCATATCTGGAAATAAATAAAAAAATACACCATTTCAGGAATTTCAAAAAAAAAATTATACCAATTTGGAAAATTTTCCTAAACATGAAGAAAGAGATAATAAAAAAAAATGCCGAAATTGAAAAAGGAAAATTTGCTTTTGAAAATTAAAGAAAATTTCACATCATTGAATAGATTATTAAGGCAATCTTCACATTCTTTTCAAAATAATGATGAATTTTCTTTTATATCTAAGGTTTTAAAGATAAATCATTCAATATTCATTGAGTATTTAAACAAAGGATTCAAAGTACCTCATGAAATTACAAGGATTAAAAAAGATACATTAGATGTTTCAAAAGTAATATGCTAATTCTAGTTCTTTGTGAATCTTTAGATTAAAATAATGACTATTTCTTAATTGGCATAATAAACATGTGCATAACATAAACATTAATTCTTTGAAGATATTTTTTGAAGAAGAAAAAGAAAAGTTTTGAAAGATTTTTCCTCTTTGAACATGAAATTAGTTCTATTTTGAGAAAGGAGGAATAACATTTTTTTTTTCTGCAAATAACTTTTGTTTTACAAGTGGCTATGGAAGAATTGCGGTAACAAATAGAAGAATTAAAGGCAATGGTGAATAGAAAGCATAGAAGAGGTACAGGTTCTTCAAATTCTTCTACAAACATGGTGGATAGTGACGTGAAGACTTTTTATCAAATGAGAGAAGGGAGAGGAAATCACATAAATCTAAACATAAAGAGAAATTGTTCAAACATAATGTTAAATTTTCTAATTTTAATGATGATTCGGATCAAAATGTATATGAAGAATGGAAAAGGAAAGTGAACTAAATTATCTATTCTTGTAATTTTAAAAATAAGAAATTTTTGAAATTTGTAGTATTAGAATTTGAGATTAAAGCTTTATTATGGTGGAACAAATACAAAAAAACATTCTTCTACATGTAATTCATCATAATTGGATTTACAATGAATAACTTTAAAAAAAAAAATACTCCACTAAACAATACAAATATTACAAAAACATTATCATCAATTTTTTGTGATTAACAACCTAAAATAAATTAGCGTAATAAAAATAAACATTACAAATATTATCATCTTCAATGCTTTAAATCCTTCAATAAATTATGTATCTCAACCAAAAGTTCAGTTCATCATGTATCTTCTCCACATTCTTGATTTCGTAATTCATTTCTTCTACTTTGCTCTGATTTTATGAAATCCCTTAACTTATCATTTTTCATATTTCTCAAAATAAAAAGTAATAATTACTTAAGTCAACAAGAAATGAGCTTCAAAAAAACCATATTCACAAAAAATCATAGTTTTCACAACTCAAAAGTTCAAAGTTTTAATAAAAAATACCATTAGATCATTATAGTTAATGTATCCAATATTCTACAAAAAAAAAAAAAAAAAAAACTTAGACAATCATTAAATCTATCAAAACTATCCACGATACTCTCACGCATCATAGTGTAAGACTTCTTATTGTCATTACTTATCTTACACGAATTAAGGTTTTGTTGTAAAAACCCAATTACGACAGCTAATAACAATAAAAATTAGATGGAAAAGAACACAAAACTAAAGTAAACTAAAACAAGTGCCAATCATCAACGGTAAAGACCATCATAGCATTGAAAAAATTCTTCAATGAAAGACAATGACAAAACACTGTGAATTCACAAATAAATGACAAAGAATAAGATATGAAAAAGTAAAGTTACATCAAATATCCAATGAGTGCATTTAAGTTTCAGAACACTTTGTCATCCACACATCCACACAACAATCACATCAGAGAGATAAAAGTCCCTTTATTGCAATTAACTGCTCAGATGGACTTATGTTCAGATTCTTACTATCATAATAACTAAAATGCAAGACTGTGAACTTAATAAAAACTCTAATTCTTGAATTTTTTAAGAATCTTATTATAGTCAACACACCAATTTTTATTGTTTTGAATACGTACTCAATAATAATATATGTATATGCAATAATATTATTAATTATAGCATAATTGTTACCATTAACTCATTCATATATTATATTTTATGATACGATTTTAATCGTATCGAGAATAAATAATATTACATTGTGAGAGGACTTGTACCAAAATAAATAATAAATAATATTACACATGAGCTCGTGGAGTTAAAAATACATTACTTCATTTTTATTTATTTTTATTGTTTTGGAACTTAAAGTTTTAAATACTATATAAAAACAATTTATATGTACTTTAGTTTTGACATACATATTTAGTTTTAAATATTATATATAGTTGCAAAACAATTTTATCATATATATATTTTATCATTAGATGATAGTTTATAAACAAATAGTAAAATTAATCAATTTTTTTTATTCAGTAAACCAAACAAATTTTCTTAACGGTGAAATAACGTATTAAGAGACACTAGTATACATTTTTTCCCCTAAAAGTATATCAAAATTGACCTTGTGTTGCAAAAGGAGTCACCAAATAATAATAATAGCAAATAGTAATGATAAAATCCTAGAAATATTATTAAAGTAAAAAATTTATTGCACGAAAGGGTCAACCCCAGACATGTATCTGTGCAGAGATTGATCCGAGGAATATGATAAAGTCAAGTCAAAAGATAAACCCTTTTGATGACACAAACCAAAAGTTGTTGTTGTTACCAATCTCGCATCAAATCAATCATCATCATCCTCTCTAATCCCTTTTAACAAACAAAGCAAAGCATGTCCCCTGCATAATAAACGAATATGCCACCACGCCACACGTGTAACACGAGCCACTTACCTGTGCAATTCGGGACATAGCCACGTGACATTCTTTTACCTTCTCGCGTAGTACACCGAAAACAACTTCCCCTTTTGCTTCCTCTTTCTTTCTTCTTCTTCTTCCTCCACCTTCTTCCTTCCTTCGTGATTCCACATCCAATTATGGCATTAGGACTCAGGACAAAGACCTTTGGCTTCATAGAAGGAGAGAATGAGTTTGTGAGTGCATTCCAATGGTTCAACAAGATTGATAACTCGGATCAATGGCAGAGGGGCACTTACTATGCCCTTTGTGTCGCTTATACGTTGGTCTCCTTTATTGCCCTGGTTAGTCATTTTCTTTTCTTTTATGGCCAAATCATCAACCTTCAGAAAAATGGTCAAGTTTTGTCATTTGTCGGTTTTAATTTTGAATCACTTTTTCCTCTTTTTCGGTTTTGGTCTGAACTTATTTACTACATAACTGACACCCCGTCTCATCAAATCTCCACAAGGTTTAAACTTTAACCCCTGACCAGATTTTTATTATCCGACACTGATGTTTCTCTGAGGGTCATTGTTTTGCAACCTCTATGAACCAGTTTAGCTTTGAATATGTGGGTCTTTTTCATGCAGAATGTGAATGGTTGTCTTTTGCAGCTTGAGATGTGAATTGTGTGGGAATTTGGTAAAATATGGGCTTGTAGCTGTTTGTGCCCAAGCCAGATTTTTTCAAAGGAAGCTATAATATTAACCTGTTTATTCTCAGGTACAACTGGTGCGAATTCAAATGAGGGTACCTGAATATGGGTGGACAACGCAGAAGGTTTTCCACTTGATGAACTTTGTTGTCAATGGATGTATGTAAGAGTTGTGAATGCCTATAAACAGCTCTTTTAGCTTTATTTGTTTTGATTTATGCTTGATGAATCCCTATTACACTTGCAGTGAGAGCTGTCCTTTTCGGTTTATACAAAAATGTTTTTGCAATAAGACCAAAGGTATTTTTCTGTTCTTAAATCTCTACTACTGGAATTTAAGCATTAATCCCACTTCTTCATTTCTTGCTTTGGTTGGTAGGTTAGGGTAGTAGGATCAAAATAGAGCACATCATGTCCTTTGCTAAGCTTGGATTTTGAATGATTAAGTTTACAATGGAAGATATGGATTATGAAAATAATTTAGTTTCATCAAGATTTTTTAATTTTGTCTGTTGATGAAGATCATGGCCAAGAGTTCAGTCAATTGTATTTTCTACCCCGTTTTAAGACCTCCACTACACATTTTCAGCTTCTACTATAACTTATAAAACAAGTTCCAAACACACCCGAATTAGTGCATAGTCCAAGATCATTATAAGCTATGGTCCTGGCCATTGTCAATTTGTAGCCTGCTTTTATTTACTCTTTATTGTAAATTGAAAAACTTAGTTACTAGTTACATGGAGGTAGTTCATGATCTTAAACACATGATGATCCATGACATAGGATCATGTAATAATTTTTCCCTCCCAAATAGAATAAACAACGAACCATTTTCACAAGAAAATTAGCTAATTACAAATTGACTGCCTTTCTGCTTGGCCTTCATCATTCCCTCATTTTTTTCAACCTTCCTTCTACCTTTGTCCATTCAGCTTATATCCTCCTTAATTTCACGTTCTGACCTATTATCACATTACGTTTATAGGCACTAGAACAGGTGTTAATGGAGCTTCCTGGTCTTCTGTTTTTTTCCACTTATACATTGCTTGTGTTGTTCTGGGCTGAGATATATCACCAGGTATGTTTACTTTCTTTTGGGAGAACTACATTAACAGTCATTATTTTATGGTAAATTATATTACATTCATCTGCCTCAAATGTATTCAGGCAAGAAGTGAACCGGCACAGAAACTTAGGCCTGCTTATTTTATTATCAATGGTTTTATTTACTTGATACAGGCAAGTGTACAATCTTGATTTCCTTGTCCATCATTCTAGTCCTTAAAATAAGAATTCTTACTAGTTAATGTAATGATTTTATTTTAATCTTCGTGCCTGATAATAATAGATCTGCCTCTGGATTTACATGAGTGCAAGTAAAACTGCTACAGGCTTGGAAGCTGCAGAACTCTTCCTTTCAGGTTATTTCTATCAACATGATTTAGTTGATGACATTTTTGTCAATATTTAATTTTCATCTTGCCCTCAAATAATGTTGTTGGAATTTCACTTTGATGAAGCATTTCTCATAATAATACACATCTCTTTATGTATCTTTGCATAAAGAGTTAAGAATCACATCTCTTTATGAATAATGAAGAGTTTTTTCTTGAATAATGAAGGTTTTTTACATCTCTCATAGGAAGAGCATTTCATTCTATCCAATCCTTTCAATCCTCTCAAAAGAATAAAGCCAAATCTTTTACTCAAATACTTTTACATTGTGACCCTATTTTGCCCTCATCAGGAGGGAATTTCCTGGAATTTTAATTCCGGAATTCTCACCTTCAAGAAGCGCTACTACTTTGATCAACCTCTCACCTTCAAATAATGGAGTGATGGAGAGATACCGATAAAGTATGATATAGAAAGAAAATCTCTTATGAGGATTTTTGAATGTAAAACTTTTCTTCATAATCTCAAAGAGATGATGTTTGGTTCCAAGTTATGGGTCTATTCAAACAATTGAATTGTTCCAAGCAAATGTATGGTATGTTTGAGGATCAAACAATTCAAGTTATCTGAGAAGCCAAATTTTAAGGTGGTTTGTGATAAAATCCTACTAATTATGGGAGAGAGTTTTCATATGGAATAATAGACAGAAAAACCTAATCAAACAGAGCAACTTAGTCAGATGCTAGAAACTTGAAGAAACAAAGAAAACTCTTGATTAGATAAATGAAGATCAAGAGGTAGATAACCTTCAAATAGGACAAGATAAAAGCTTTTGATTAGGTAAACAACCATAAAAAAGATATTTCTCAAAAGAATATGTCAACCTTAATGAAGAAGGGGAGCTTCACAGCTTTGAAGAAGTCAAGATCAATGACAAATGGTTGCAGGCCACATGAATGAAGAAATTCAATCCTTGAAGGAGAACCAGACCCATTTCCAAAAGAAAGAAAGACATTGATATTGCAAAACAAGTGGGTTGGATTGCCAAAAGAAAGAAGACATTGACATTAAAATTGTTGTGAATATAGAGCACAAATTGTCGTGAAGGGTTACGAAGACATATTTTGAAGAGTTTTTTTTTACCAATAGTGAGGATGACATCTATTAGCGCTAAACTAAACTTGGAGATCGAAGGACTTATGTTAAAACTAATTCCTACAAGGAAACTTGGAAGATTGGAAGAAGAAATATATGGAGCAAGTTAACCATCTATTAGTGCTAAACAAAACTTGGATGTTAAAACTAATTTCCTACATGGAAACTTGGAAGAAGAAATATACATTGGGAAAAACAAGACAAAAATAGTTCATCTCAAGAAGGATTTGAGCAAGTCGTTTGCCATGAAAGATAGGTACAAAGCATATATTGCTTATGTTCTAAGAGAATAGATTCTTATCAAATCTTGGAAGCTTAGAAATGGATACTAAGGTATCTAAGGGGAACTACCAGGAGCTATGTTGATTCCGAAATATCTATATTAGGTTATTTGATTACTTTTGAAGTGAAATACATTTCTACAATAGAAGTGTCCTAAGAAATGCCATGGATGAAGAGTTTCCCAAGTGAGTTTGAACTAATCAATATGATTATGTGTTGAATTGTGATAATTAAAGTACCATCTATCTAGCCAAGAACCCCTATTCCATTAAATCATATCATATCATTGGATATGACAAGCTATGAAGATAGAAAAGATCCATACAAACGTTAATTTGTTTGAGATAATGATTAGGACAATGGCAATCAAGAAGGATTGGATATTGGATATGAGAAGCTATGGATGCGAAGAACTTAAACTGACACAGTGGTACTTTTCAAGTAACATTTTTGGAAGGGGAATTTGTTGGATTTTTTCCCTATTTCTTCTCATGAAGAATTTAGAGTCACGTTTCTTCTCATGAAGAATTTCTTCTCTTCATTAAGAGTCACATTTCTTCTCGTGAGAATTCTCTGAGAGAAAGAGAGAAGAGAAAAAGTGAGAATTCCTGGAATCCGTTTTGCAAGAAAGGTAGTTCCTTTTTCATATCTGGTGAGAATTGAGAGATGCTCATCCAAGAGGGGAGATTTTTCGTTAGATTCTTTGAGAAAGAGAGAATATTTGTATTCTTACTCTTAATTTTTGCTTCTGCATGCTGCTTATTTTGCATTCACAAGCAGGAATTCCTTCTGTTAATCCCAACAAACACTCTTAAAATAAAAACTAGAGAATAAATAATTGATTATTGCTACTAATAAACTTCATATATAGTTGTTTGGTATTCTTGACCTTTGCTTTAATGTTCTTTTGCAGTTATATCATTCTTTGCTGCTCTTGGATTTTTGTTGTACGGTGGAAGGTAAGCTCACTAAACTGTTGTGTTTCAGATGCCACAATCCTTGTTTGGCCATTGAACACTAACCTTCTCAGAATGATGTAGGTTGTTTTTCTTACTGAGGCGCTTCCCCATTGAATCTAGAGGCCGTCAAAAGAAACTTTACGAGGTTTGTTTCTAAAGTATTTGTTGCTTCATGCTTTTCACCCTTAGAGAGAAAAATATCTTAAATTCTGACCATGCTCAATGTAGGTAAAAATTGTAGCTTCAAAAGTCTGGCACATGCTGTTGTGACTAACTTTTCACCTTGGCAGGTTGGATCTGTTACAAGTATTTGTTGCACTTGTTTCCTGATAAGATGTGCTATGGTGAGTTCCTTCCCATTTCAAGCTACTGTATGTATTTGAAGTTACTGTTTTCTGACATGATATTTGTTTGCACCTTTAATGTAGCTTGCATTTTCCGCATTTGATAAGAATACAGATCTTGATGTCTTGGACCATCCCATTCTTAACCTGGTTTACTATTTGGTAAGTGAACTTCCTACTTTATTTGGTGTATCAAAATATCATTTGATTTACTACAAAAAAAAAAAGGGGCAAATCCTAACCAGTGGGCACCAGCTAAGGAGTAAAAAATAGAAGCTTTTCACACAACATAAAGGCAAATGCTAACCAGTGGGCAACTTGTTAAGAGGAGTAAACATCGTAACCAGTGAGCACTTGCTAACTAAGGAGTGTAAACAATGGAAACTTTTCATTGAAGTGTCATGAATGCTAGTCAACTGTGATTTTCAATTCACTCCTTATATGAATTTTAATGGAGAAAAATTGAACTTTTGAAATAGTTCCCTAACTGTTAGCATGACCCAACAAAAAAGGACAAAATCCTAGCCAGTGGGAACCTTTTAAAGTGTAAACAAAGGATACTTTCATTAGAAAGTATCATTAATGCATCTCAGTTGTGATTTTCAATGCATTTCTAATATGAATTTTTGTAAAATCTTTTTATTTTGAATTTTCTAACTGCTATCCTAGCAGACTAGAAGGACTTCATATGTTCAGTATAAATATCAACGTATCTCAAATATCTTGCTTAAAATTCCCTTCTTTCCTGAATGGTTCTGTCCCTCTTGATTGTTCTGAACTGCAGATGGTAGAGATTGTTCCATCAGCGTTGGTGCTTTTCATACTGCGAAAGCTGCCCCCAAGACGAGTTTCTGATCAGTACCACCCCATTAGATGAGTTGTGCATTTAAATCCTCTCACCACCACCCAATATCTGTTCCTTCACTGTTTCCTTTTCCACGTATCTTCAGTCTGAGTTGGTCCATAACTGTTCTGTATATTCATAATTTCATTTTCTTCAATTAATGCAGTTTATTCTCTAAACTACACCACTTTTCTTCCACCAATATGATTTCTGCTTTTCTAAAGTGAAAACTACCATTAAAAAAATCATGCACTTTAGCTTATGTTTTACTATTACTATTAATTAAGGTACTTGGAAACTATAAAATATCTCTGTAGAAGTCGGAGTTATTTCCATACAACAAGGTAGGCGAAGTCAGACAATCAGACAATCACATTTGTTCATCACATCTCTTCACGGATACAAGTAAATAAAGTAAATAAAATAACCAATCACATCTCTTCTCGAGACAAGATAACAGTCACATTAAACGACCGAAATTCCATTAAAATTTTAAGTACTGATTAAACAAAAAATAAAACTGACAGAGATTCCATTAGATATAAAAGTTTGAAGTATTCATTAAACAAAAAATTTTAACAGAACTCATACAAATATCCATATTTTTCATGAATGACTATCTTAATTAAGCCTGAAAATAAATTATCTTAGACTTCTGTATCCAAATAGTCGGGGCACATGAGAGCACAAGAAATGCATTAACATTTTTTGGTCGAAAGCTATATTTTGAATGCTAAAAGTGACGTACTTATGTTTAAATGGTTTAAGAACAAATAATTATTTGCCTTTTTCCTGGTTTTGAAAAATCTCATAAAGATGAAGAATTATTTCTCCTAAAATGCTCTGCAAAACTGGTTGCATCAGACGTGTGGTTCCAACAAGTACTATTTAAAACGGATTGCAAAGTTTAGGGTGCCTGCAGGAAAAGAAAAGAAGGAAATCAGAAGCTACATGCTTTGCTTATTGCAGCCCATAAGTAATCTCTCGCTTAGTCCATTCTGCTGTCTCATGTCAAACTTCCGACGTTAATGCACATAATTTAGTTGAACTTATTTTTTCATTTACTAAGGAATGAAATGCATCAACTGTCTTCTCTCATTCATGCTGATGTAATGCCTTTAAGAGTCTCATCCAATTCATTCTTAAACAAAAAAAAAAATCCAAACTTATACCAAATACATTTATTCTTGCTACACTCAACACCTTGCCACATCCCAAAGAAATGGTAAAACTAAATGCAAATTTGCATTCCTTTATTATACTTTATGGATGATGAGATACAAAGATATCAGCTCGCAGAAGTCTGAGGCCAAAGGAAATAAGGAAACACTCTTACAATATAACCCAACTTAACTTAACATAAGCATACACTTCACACAAGAAAACTCTGTATCTAATAATATCAGAAAGTCGTTGCTATAATAATTTAGTTGAATTCAAGCATTGGCCAAAAGGTAAGCCTCAATGACCTTGAAAAGAGCATCACTCTTGGCTTTGCCAGCTTTGAGCTCATCTTCATTGGGTGGAGCATCTCCCTTGCTGTGATATTTTATGCTCAGCTTTACAACTGAGCCTCCGTTGGGGCCATCACTGAGTTTGGTGTCGATGGTGATCTTCTCTGCAGTGTCTGGCAAGGCAGCACCTCCAACTATGCTGTAGCTGTATCCCAAGTTGGCCTCATCTATTCCTTCTATTTTGTGCAACACATACTTTGTCTCCCCATCTGTTCATTCGTTCACATTTAACACTCAGTTAACTTCATATGCTATACACTGTTAATGCATGTACATAAAATATATAGAAAATGAATGAACATATATAATACCTTCAAGGAAAGAGATCTTCTTGATGGTTCCGGGGCCACCGTTGCCCTCAACGATTTCAACACTCTTGAAGGAATCAACAGCCTTAGGGACGATGTTATCGGCATCTTTGACAAGAGCTTTGTAAAGGGTAGCAGGAGACACAGGAGAAGTGGTTTGGTCCTCGAATGTGAAAACAGCCATTATCAAATTATATGAAATGGAAGAGTATGAAATGGGAGAATAGAAGGAGAAGATGTTTGTTGTTGAGTTGTGTGTGGTTCTTAGGCAGAGGAATAACATGTATTTATAGGGAAGCTTCAACCAAAGTGCTGCTGACTAGATCATATATGTTTGCAAATATTTCATTTAAACATCCTAAATCTATATGTTTTCAAATACTCCAGCAGTAAGAAAAGTTTTGACCTTTTTTTTTTCTTTCATTTTTCATGCTGTCTTTTCTTTCCCTTATTTCAGTTTACATTTGTTCTGCTGGTATAATCTGTGTAATATTTCAATCAATTTTTATTTATTTAATATTAAATACTATTAGTTCTATTTGTTTGTCAAGTATCGTGATTTTGAATAATTCAAATTCAAAGAAGAAGTTTCCTCCGGAAAAAACTTAACAAAAAGGTTAAATGGCAGCCACTCACGTTCAACCATGGCGACTGCATGTGTATTGTATTTTGCAGGAATGATACTGTAATATTAAATAAATCTTATTTTAATTTGTGCTTTAAAGAAATGTTTAAATTTATAATAAATAATTTTGAACCATAAACATCATTTCCTATTAGTATCGATCTTGGTTTCTGTTTTTTTGTAAAAAACTAAATTGATTTTTATCTCTAAAATACTTAAATAATAATTTTAATCTTTATTATAATTTGACCCACTTATTAATTATTTATATATTTAATGAAATAAAAGTGGTCATTACATGAAAAAAGTATAAATATTAACTATAGAGTCATTTTTAAATAATAAAAATTCTACTAAACCATAAAAACTCATATATGTCTGTAATAAAAAAATCATCGCGTCATTTGTAAATGCGTCACCAAAATTAAATTACAACGTGACAGAAAAAATGATAGAAAAAATATTTTATAAATAAATATGAGTACCAAATTTTAAGAATATTAATCAGTGATTTTAGAATATTAATTTAAAATAAAAATATTTATTAAGAATATATACTTTATAAAATTATAAAAACAAGATTTGTTTCCAAACAATTAAAATATTTATTATAAATATATTTAACACTACTTTTCTGGTTATTATAAACTCAAAGTCCAATTTCTCCAACAACATCTACAAGACATTTTTTTTCAAAAGAAAAAGCATCTAAAAGGCGTCTAAAACAGCATCACAGTCTATCTGCATTCAGTCAAATGAATAATTTCATGTTAACTTTTATATGATCCTAATCAATAACCAAAATGTAGAAATTAAAACTCAAGCGGTTTATAAAAATATGTGTCTTTATTTTAGATCTTATTAGGTCAAGAAATTAAAAACAAAACTACTAATAATCATATAGAAACATATTAAAAAAATTGTAGAAAGAGTTTTTATTTTCATACTATTAACTTTTTTAATTTTTAATCAATATCCTAGAAAGATTTATTAACATTTATGTTTTAATTTTTCTTAAACGAGAGAATTTATTTTTGTCTTTAAAATATCGGTTATATATTTTTAATATATAAAATTATAAATTTTTATTTTTTAACCTTGTTTGTTGATTTCTTTTATCTTTTTAAATAAGGACTTGTTAATATGATCTTTGTAAAAGAATCTTTAATTTTTTTCATGGAAATTAAAATCATTGTTGTTTTTATTTTTGTCCTTTAACTATCAATTTAAAAAAAACATAACATTCATTTAGTAGGTAAAGTAATTTTTTTATTATTACTTTCTGAATAGCATTATAAACACCTAGTAACATTTGATTGACATTTTATTAATTACATAAAGCATGTTAATATAATATTAACTGTATGATAGTAAAGACTGAAAAATATTACTTCAATTGTATAAGAATTAATTATTTTTAGAAAAAATCACAACAAAATTTAATACATAATTTATATAGTAATATGTTTATTTATTAAAAATTTTAAAATTAAAGCTTATTTTATGTAAACCGTGAAATAAAATAATTATTATAACAATATAATATAGTATAAAATTAAGAGTAAGTTACAAATATATCCTAAAGTTTTTTTTGTAATTTTACTTACACTTCCTACCTCTGTTTTTCATATTTTCATGACCTTATCTTATCAAGGTTTATTAAAAGTGCAACTATAATGGTTTTTTTGTGTAAATATATATAAAAATAGATAATAATGTAATGTGTTTTAAAATTAAAAAGATAATTTAAAAAAGATCGGAATTTCTATAATTTAAAAAAATAATACATGAGAGAGTATTAACATAGTTTCCTCTGAAATTACTCATTCCCGCAAATACAGCAAACAGTCGCCATCGTTGATTGTGGAAATTGACGTGTATCTTCTTTGAATTTGAAAGCTTTCCCTATGGTAGTGTTTGACAAACACAGAAAGATAAAATTGATAATAGAAAAATAAGAAAGAATAATGCATCATGACATACTCTCTTAAGAATATTGTTTATTTACAGAAAAAAGAATAATGTTGGTAAACAAAGAGCCAATGAATGGCCCACCAACCTTGAATGAGGAGTCAGAGCTTCACACTTTGGTGTCTTACGAGTTCTTCATAGAAACAAACACACTGACCCCAAATCTTGTGCTTATAAATAGAGACCAATCCTCAGCTAAATACCCACAACAACAAACATCTTCTCTTCTATTCTCCTATTTCATATATTCTTCCATTTCATCTCATTTGATAATGGCTGTTTTCACATTCGAGGACCAAACCACTTCTCCTGTCTCTCCTGCTACCCTTTACAAAGCTCTTGTCAAAGATGCCGATAACATCGTCCCAAAGGCCGTTGATTCCTTCAAGAGTGTTGAAATCGTTGAGGGCAACGGTAGCCCCGGAACCATCAAGAAGATCTCTTTCCTTGAAGGTACTATATATGTTCATTCATTTTCTATATATTTTATGTACATGCATTAACTTTGTATAGCATATGAAGTTAACTGAGTGTTAAATGTGAACGAATGAACAGATGGGGAGACAAAGTATGTGTTGCACAAAATAGAAGGAATAGATGAGGCCAACTTGGGATACAGCTACAGCATTGTTGGAGGTGCTGCCTTGCCAGACACTGCAGAGAAGATCACCATCGACACCAAACTCAGTGATGGCCCCAACGGAGGCTCAGTGGTAAAGCTGAGCATAAAATATCACAGCAAAGGAGATGCTCCACCCAATGAAAATGAGCTCAAAGCTGGTAAAGCCAAGAGTGATGCTCTTTTCAAGGTCATTGAGGCTTACCTTTTGGCCAATGCTTGAATTCAACTAAATTATTATAGCAACCACTTTCTGATATTATTATATACAGAGTTTTCTTGTGTGAAGTGTATGCTTATGTTAAGTTAAGTTGGGTTATAATGGAAGAGTGTTTCCTTATTTCCTTTGGCCTCAGACTTGTGAGAGCTGATATCTTTGTATCTCATCATCCATAAAGTATAATAAAGGAATGCAAATTTGCATATAGTTTTACCATTTCTTTGGGATGTGGCAAGGTGTTGAGTGTAGCAAGAATAAATGTGTTTAGTATAAGTTTGGATTTTTTGTTTGTTTTAAGAATGAATTGAATGAGACTCTTAAAGGCATTACATCAGCATGAATGAGAGAAGACAGTTGATGCATTTCATTCCTTAGTGAATGAAAAAACAAATTTAACTAAATTGTATGCATTAACGTTGGAAGTAGGTTTGACATGAGACAGCAGAATCGGTATGAACGAGAGTACTTATCGGTTGCAATAAGCAATGCATGTAGCTTCTGATTTCCTTCTTTTCTTTTCCCGCAGGCACCCTAAACAACTTTGCAATCCGTTTTAAATAGAACTTGTTGGAACCACATGTCTTATGCAACCGGTTTTGCTGAGCTTTTTAGGAGAAATAATTATTCATCTTTACAAAACCAGGAAAAAGGAAAATAACTATTTTTTCTTAAACCATTTAAACTTAAGTATTATAAAGTAAATACCACAATTTTGGATAGAAAAGTTTAAGCATAATTTACTTTCATGCTTAAATAAGCTTTTAAGTCATTTGGGTATTTTTATTTGAGTCCTATTAATTTTTATTTTTTTTGTCTATTGAGTATTAAATTTTTATATTTTTCAATTGACTTTCTATTGTTAATTTTTTCATTAACAGATTACTATTGTCTTACCTTGTCATATTGCGTACTTGTCATTTTAAATTAACTACAATATCACCTATCATTAACAACAAAACTTCATTTCTTAGATGACAAGATAACAATCATCGTTGGATTCTTGTCCACCACATCTCACCATTGGATGTTGCATGGGAATGTTATCATTACACGTTTCATGTGAATGTTGCCTCCTTTACGAAGTTCCATGACGTGTAATCTAGTGAGAACGTGTGACCATGTAGGTTAAATTTTCTTTAAATGTCTCTATTATCCTCCTACATTATATAAATGTTTATCTATTTTGTGAAAAAAGTTTTGGTCCTCTATTTAGTCCTCCTTTCAGAGTGTGTTTAGAACTTACATCTCATCGTTAGTTCTTTATAGAATAAGATGTGAGATCCTATAAACAAGACTTATAAAGTTTGAAGGTCATTTGGTCAACAGTCCACCTAAGTTTAAAGGTATAAAGCATTACTACTATAAACAAATGAAGTTTGCTTCCTTTGAGTCAGGTCACATTAACATGTTAGATGTGGTGACAAAAAACAATCATGTTCCACTATATGGAAATCACTAGTAGATATTAAGGTATCTCTAGATTGAAAAATAAAAATATCAATATCAAGTGAATACTAGAGCTTGCAATATTGTTAAGTGTGTCATATTGGAAGACGAGTATGCTAAGATACATTCACACAAATGTGTCAAACAAATGTGAGACACACTTACATCGCATATATAGATAAAAAAAAGTTCAAAAAATAAATTTAGTCTTCTAACTCATTGATACAAATTATTTAATATTAAAGAAAATGTGAGCATATAAGCAATGCTTTGTAGATTTAAGATAATTGCCAATGCAAATTGATCAGTCGAAAGGGTTCTTAAAAGTTGTGATCTGATTGACAAAATCTTAAAAACATTTTTCACTCCATGTAGTTCTCAACATGAGAGTCTACCCTAAAAGACCTTATCAATATCTTAAAAGTTCATGAAGTAGTGCTCCAGTTTGATTCTCATAAGAATGAAAGCAAATTCCTTTCTTTCAATGTTGATAAGCATAAGAAGATTGCACCTTCCAAGGTGTTAAGTATCAAAGTGTGAGTCTAAGTCTCACATTGGGTAGAAATGAGTAAGTTGAGCAATATATAAGAAAGAAGACCCATAAACCTACTGCCTTAAGGTTTTGGGTTGAAGTGATAATGAAAACTAAATGTCTTAGAAAGGGTCATGAAGTAGAACATGCTAGTAAGACAATAAGCAATTTACAGATTAAAACACTTCTTCAAGAAAAGTCCTTTCCCAATCTTTTATAGGTGGTAAGTCTTTGATCTTCTTATATGAAAACCAAAACAACTTAATGATAAAATTGAAATTAAATAAAAATGAAACAAATCTTCATAAAATAAAGCATGCATCATCGTCGTCGTCATCTTATATTGCATCATTTAGTGACATTCCTAAGAAGAAATCACAAAGAAATGTTGATGCTAAAAGATCCACGACAAATAGGTATCTAAAAATAATATAATTTTTTTTATAAATTGTTCAATAGAAACAAGACATCTCCAATCATGGTACCTAAACAATGGTTACTCACGACACATGTTGGGTGGGAGGTCTATGTTCAAAGACCTCAAAAGTAAGAAGGAAGAAAAATTTATATTTAGAGGCGACTAATAAGGAATAATAATTGAATTTGGTTAGATAGGTATAAAACATTTATCTTTTATTGAGAGGGTTCTTTTAGTACCCGAGCATAAGCCAATTGTGTAATAGTAATTGCCATTTTGTGTTCAAAAATCAATGTGTAGCAAAAAAATTATGATGAGACTAAATTATTTATTGTTAATAGATAAGGTAATTTGTACAAGATCGATATAAATATGTTGTCAGATAAAACAAAGTCTCATGTCTCATGATTATCAAGGAAAATACATCTGCATAAAAAGTTTGGACATGGTTAATCAAACAATTGCAAAAGCACGAACTTGTAAGGGTTTTGCCAATAATATCCATAAAAGACAATCTCCTTTGAGAAGTATTTATAAAAGAAATGCAAGTTAAAACATCTTTTAAAAGTATCAATGAAGTTTCTATATAAAGATCTCTTAAGTTTATAAACTGAGGTAAATAAGTGAACCAATTATTTATCTATATACGATGTTGTCCATTTTTCCTGATTCCTCATCTAATCCTAATGAAGTGTTTGGAATGATATATGTGTTTATTTTTTTGCATCATCTTTAGAAGTTCCTTCAAATACTTTGTTTGAATGGATACATGTACAACTTTCTATGTGTTTGATCCACAATCCTAAAAAGCACTTTAGTTAACCTATCATGCTTATTTTGAACTCTTCTTCATTTTAGCAAAATTCTCATAAAACTTCGTTAGTAGTATTGAAAACTATATCATGTACAATGAGAAAGTTAGACTCGAAGTTTTTGCATAATATAATGTGGTATCAAATTTTCCTCTTGAAAGTCCATTTTTTAGTAAGAAGGAACTAAGTTTTCCATACCATAATCTGGGAGCTTGTTTTATACTGTATAAACATTGATTAATTTGAAAATAGATTTAGGATAATTTGTAATCTCAAATCTAAGGGATATTTCACATAAAGTTCTTTTCTAGTGTCATAGTTGAGGAATGCACTCAAAAGTTTATTTGATAAAGTTTCGTATTATTGTGACTAACAAATGACAATAAGATATGTATAACCTCTAGTCTTTCAACATGTGTTTAAGTTTTTATTAGTCTATGCCTTATTTTTTTAAGTATATTTATGACAATAATCTAGCCTTATTTCTCATCATATTATCTTGTTCATCTAGCTTGTTGCAAAAGACCCATTTAGCTTTTATAACTTTCTTATTCTTTCGCAACTCTACAAGTTTCTAAACATCTTTTGAAATTGGTCAAACTCTTCTTGTATTTGTTGGACCTATTCTTGATTGTATGATTCACAAATTTTCTTAAAAGGTTGACGTTGTTTCACTCTCTTATTGGGATCACTAATTAAGAATAACTTTAAGCAGATGATCTCTTCTCGTATGAGCATTTTTGTTGGTTAAGTCAACTTTCAACTAGGTAGTTTGATAAATGATTACACACACTTTTAACGTCATCTAGTTGCCTAGTACATATCTGCAACAATATTTGATGGTTAAGTAAACACATTTTCATTTTTCATCTGACTTTTTCATTAATGTATAAGTTTAAAAATGCATCATTTTATAGTCATAGATCCTTACATTGATTTCAACTTTTTAAAAGTAATCAAATATGATTTCTTCATAACTATTAAAGTCAAATGTTTCAAGATTATCATGTTGGCTCTCCTACCTCTTGACAGTTCACAAGGTGTTTTTCATTTAGGATATAATCTTATTAAATTTTTTTTTTTTTTTTTTTTTTTTTTTTTTTTTTTTTTTTTTTTTTTTTTTTTTTTTTTTTTTTTTTTTT
>Ga0209700_103507_pt1 | contig 29959 bp, 9 predicted proteins | sample SiratroredBW_FD_187528 | JGI IMG/M metagenome (GOLD analysis project Ga0209700, IMG submission 187528) | Root nodule microbial communities of legume samples collected from California, USA - Siratro red BW (SPAdes) (version 2) | ecosystem: Host-associated > Plants > Roots > Nodule | place: USA...
TTCACTTGGATTTGTCCTCATGTACCAAGTAAACACAAATATGCATAAACATACCAAAACCTTTTATATGCTTAAAAAATACATGTTTTAAAAATTATATATATATATATATATATATATATATATTAATTATACATATGTCAAAACAAAAAACTAATGCAAGAACAAAGAAAATAATGAATGTTAATTCAAGAAAATAATGAATATAAACCCAATAAATGCAAAAATGTAAAAGATAGAAAATTGAAAATAAATAAGAAATTTGAGAATCGAATTCAAATTGAATTTTTTAGGCAATGATGCCAAATTTCATCAAATTAAAACAATTTTAGTATAGACCATCTAACACCAAAGAGATGATACTATAGATATAGTTAATTGACCCCCAAGTTGTCTCCCAGCGAATCTGACATTGAATTTACATGTTCAAAAACTTATTTATAAACAGTAAAAGTTAACAAAAACAATAAATTAAAAGGGAGGTTGAAATTATTTAGCAAACAATGTAAAGATGAAATAAATCGATTCAGAAAGTAGTTTGACTCTCAAGTTCTTTCATCACTGAATTCGTCATTGATTATCCTAAGATTATCATTCTTTCAATTCTCACATAGTGTTAAACTTAATCAAACAAGTATCAATCAAATTTAATAAAATATTATCTGTAAAACAACATCTACTGACGTATTTAGTATTTCACTCATCTTCAAGCATCTACTTGTGAAATGTTTATCTTCTACCTCTTAAATTAAAAAATATGTGATTGATTATAATTAAGAAAGCTAACCAAGAACTCTAATTAAAGAAACTAACTGAATTCTCAACAAGTGTTCAAAAATAATTCATTTGATAGAAATCAGAATTTAAGATTAAACTGTATAGCACAAATTGTTACAAAAAATTGAAAGAAAACTTTATTGCATAGAAACCTCAAAATTCATTGGAAAATGAGACACCCAGAAAATGTTTAGCTTGCCATGCAAAAAAAACAAAAATAAAAAAATTACAAAAGAAAAACAAAATTAAGTCTAGAGTATGTAATACCCTAGAAAATAGCTATGGAATAAAAATTAACCTAGAATTTAATTTTAGAGATCAATAAGATAATACCTATTTTTTTTAACAGAAGAGTTGTTTAAGTAAATAAAAGATAGTTATTTACTTTTTTTGTTATAAGAACCACCAACTCTCTCTCTCCCTAAGAAGATATTCTCTCTCTAAGATATTTTATCACTCTAGAAATATATTCTATTTTATTTTAATAAAAATTATGAACTCTCTCTAAGAAGATATTATATTTTATTCTAATAAAAATCACCAATTATCTCTAAGAAGATATTTTATCTCTTTAAAAAGATATTCTGTTTTATCTTAATAAAAAACTACCAAATCTCTCTCTCTCTCTCTCTCTCTCTCTCTCTTTCTTTAAGAAGATATATAGTTTCATTCTTATGAAAACTACCATCTCTCAACCAATTTCTCTTTAAAGTTTTCTACCTTCTCTCTAGATTTGTGATCTCATAGCTTATCATATTGACAATCAGAGGACATCCCTAGATTCCTAGCGTTGAGTAGATCAAGAATGTCCGATTAGATTCTTGAACAAAGTTAGATTGCCCGTGATTTTAAGGTTTTTGAGTATCTCTACTCTATAGAGGTAAGGGAAGCTAGTTGCATGTTTTTTTTTTTATAAATGTTCGTTTATGTTTAAATATAAATTTATTTAGAATTATGATATTTTGTAAGGAAAGTTAGTTTGACGATTTTTTTATATATATTATAATTATTTATTTTATTAAATACGAATGGGATGAATTTGAATTGAATGGAATGAATGTATATGTAAGGTATGATGTAGTATCAATGTCTATGTTTGTGAATGATGTGGTGTGTGATCGAGACTACTCATATCCTCACTCTACTAGTCATTGAAATCGTAGATGACGATGACTAGGTGGTGAGAGTCGAAGGAGGTTCACATCCTGACTCTACTAGTCATTGGAATCATAGATAACAATGACTAGGTGGTGAGAGTCGAAGGAGGTTCACATCCTGACTCTACTAGTCATTGGAATCATAGATGAAGATGACTAGGTGGTGAGAGTCGAAGGAGGTTTAATCCTGACTCTACTAGTCATTGGAATCATAGGTGAAGATGCCTAAGTGGCGGGAGTCGAAGGAGGTTCATATGACTACGCCACGGTGTGAAAAAGAACCGGTCAGACCAGATCATGTGGGTTAAAGGATTCATATGACCGCGCTACGGTGTGAAAAATAACCAGTCAGACCGGATCATATGGATTGTGTTTATATGACCGCGCTACGGTGTGAAAAAGAACTGGACAGACCGGATCATATGGATTGAGTTTATATGACCGCGCTACGGTGTGAAAAAGAACCGGACAGACCGGATCATATAGATTAAGTTTATATGACTGCGCTATGGTGTGAAAAAGAACCGGTTAGACCAGATCATATAGATTACGATTATATGACTGCGCTATGGTGTGAAAAAGAACCAGACAGACTAGATCATATGGGTGTCTCATGAGTGTGATGGATGATGTGTTAGTGATGATGTGATGTATGAGATGAGTTATGAAAGCTTGATTTGTTGTTGTTTGGTTGGAATAGAAATTTAATTTATGAAAATACTATTTTTAAAACTCTCTAGCTTACCTTTCATTTTTTTGTGTTGTTTGTTTTGTCTTTAAAACTGCGATGATCGTGTATATTACACGGGAGCAGAGAATTTGACAGGTGATATGAGTCCCAGTGAATTGTGATGGAGAAACTTCATTTTATTTTATTTGTAATTTTATAAAGATATTTTATTAAATCTTATGCGGAGAAATATATTTTGAAATACATGATGAATGTATGAATTTCTATATTCAAGTTTATTATATAAATTTTTATGCAAAAAAGTTTCTATTATATGAAAAATATGGGATGTTACAAAGTATATTGTGTAGCTCCCCTCTCACTTCCTTTGAAGCTCTATTTGAAGAAGCTTTATTTGAAGATCTATGTTCTTCCCATAATCATTTCAAATATTCTTCCCATAATCATTTCAAATATTGTCTTTCAATAATTTCTAATATAATTATAATTTTTTCCTTCTCTAATATATTGTCTCACAAATATCTTCATAATATATATAATATGTATTATTTTACCTTTTATCTTTATAAAATATAATATTATATATTTTAATATTATCTCATATTTTTAATTATTAAAATAATTGTATTAATATTGGTTGAATTCCCTTTTCGACCATTAAATCTTAAGTCAGTATTTTATCAGGTTGACCTATTCTTAACATGTAAAAAATTGTACAGTCCATTTAATTCAGTTATAAATAAAAAATTATGAACTCAAGTATAGCTCGTTTTTAAAACTATTTCTGCCTTACTTAATTTCATTTCAAAAGTGCATTAACAAATGTAGTTTAAAAGATTGACGTTTTTGTGATAATGTCATGTGGCCTTGCTTTCTTAGTTGAAAACACTATTATATAATATATATATATATATATATATATATATATATATATATATATATATATTGGTTTTTAATAGTATTTTTTATGTAGGTGTATATTTTTATATGTGTAAATTATGTTTGATATTTTATTTAACATAAATTATATAGTGATAAAGTTACATTAAAGCATAACAAAACAATCACTGATATAATTTAGAGGTAAATCTCAATCTCTTGAACCATTTGAATAACAAAATAATTTTTCTCTTCTACCACTAAACCATGTAGTTAAGAGAAAAGGAAGAAGAAGAGTTTATTCTTAAGCATAGCCCCTGCTTTAGAAAAAGAGATGATAACTTCATAATTAACTTGATTATCAATTAAAATATATTTCGATGATTTTCTTTATAAGTTATTGTAAAAGAGAAGAATAAAAAGTTGAATTCATAAGTTTATACACAAATTTTAAAAGAATAAAATATGAGAGAATTTTTACAAATTAATTTGTTCTTAATTTTTAATTTATAAAGAAACTAATTTCAAATGGTTTTTCTTTTAAACTTTCTCTGAATATTTGAAGAAGAAAACAGAAAAAAAATGTTTCTCCATTTCTTTAGACTGGGAAGAGAGAAAAATATTTTGCTTATGTTGTCCACAGGCGAGTCATATAATGTTATCCACACTTTTAAGTAAAATTCATGAAAAAATTTTTATAATTTTCAGTTTATATTAGTTTATTTTCAATACTATCTCAAATAGAAAAATTACATAGCTAGGATGGTTTCCGCGGGTTAGTGGAATTAATTAAATTTGGTGTCCAGTGGTATTTTGTTATTTTTCAAATACTTAAAGGTTTAACTTAAATATTACTAAAAAAAATTATAAAATCATTCCTCACTTAAATATATATTTTATGAAATTTCTACACTTTATTTTATAAATTACATGTAAATATGGTATTTTGGTCATTAAAAATAAGAATTCCAAATAATTACCAAATTCACATAAATTTTTTTTATCAAAACATTCATTATTCTAATCTTAAAAAAGATATTCCTACACTTTTCTATATTTTTATTAATGTATTTCTAATTTGTAATCAAGAAAATAATCAGAAACAGATCTAAATAATATTTGTTATTCTAAGAATGATGTGTCTGTTTATAATTTACAATCGAAACTCCCAGAAATAAATCACAGATAAAAACAAAGAGATAGCAAACAAAGAATGAGAATCTTACATTGTCAAGATAAGGAATGAGGTCATAAGCTTTTATGAAATGGAGGGTGAAGTTCTTTATGATTTTTAGTACATATTCAAGGAGGTCATTTTAATGGAGGTTGCCTCCCATCACAATGTTGTTGGTCAACATTATTTGTGGAAGATCATATAATTTGAAGTCAATCTTTGACATCATTAATTTCATAGACAACAAAGGAGATGCACCATAAAAGTAGGACTTCAAAAGTTTTTTTTTTTTTTTCTCAAAACAATCCTAGGAGCCACCAAGAAAAGAAACAATATTAAAAGTGTTATATGATAAAATAATTCAATTATTTTATTACATTATTCTAAAAAAAATTGTTATTTTATACTATTTTAATTTTGTTAATAATCTTTTGAAATATAAAAGATAAATAAAAGTAAATTGTTGAAATAATATTAGTTAAATAATTCGTAGAAAATTAAAACAACTAGTACAATGTATAAAATATTATACAATATGTATAAGTTTAGTGCTGCACATATGATAATATTATTTTTTCAATAATTTAAAATTATAAAATTTAATTATCTCCCTTGACTTCAAGTATTAAAAATATCATATATTGTATTGAAAATTATACACCTGATCTATAAGATAATAATGTTAGTATGTATTTCAAAAGAAAAATGTGTATAAGAAAAGAAGTATAATACGAAAAACACCTATAGATGGATGTAATACAAAAGAAATGAAGTATGGAATAGCAAAATAATATTCTTAATTTGATATCATATATAATTTTTTTAAAGAACTTAAAAGTTGATAAAATTCGCCATTTAATGATTATATATAATATTCTCTGATGTTGGACATCAAATTTTTTATTGTTGTTATTTTTTTCAGCGTACGTTCTTCCTCGAGGTCTGCCACTACTCTTATCAATTCACCTTCCTTAATACTAACACATTCACATTTTAACAACTATTATACCTACCAACTATTTTATATTACTCATATTATCATGACCACAATAAAAAAAATATTAATATAACCAACACACAATCTTATGAGACATGTTCACAACACTCAATCATTGAAAAGCAAGGTTAAGAAGGGGTGGATAAAAATGCAAAGAAAATTGGAGAAGAAAAAGGAGAATTAGTGACAAAATTGAAGAAGAGAAAAAGAGAATTAATCATTAAATTATATTGATGTGTTTTGATAAATTATTTTGATTGTACATTATTTCAGTAAATAATTTAAAATATGAATTTATTAAGAAAACATTTTATCATAAGTTGATATATGGGGATTTATATTTTCCCAAACAAAATAATAAAAGTGGGAGGTTTTATTTTGTCATTTTCTCATTTATTGCAACTTTAGCCAAACATCAAAACAAAGTTACCTGCTCTGTCCCTTCAGATTACCAAAACATCTTCATCATTCCTACGTGTCTCCTTCCAAACATGAAAATCCCTTTACAAATTCAAAATCGTGTCACTTTTTGATAATAGTTTTAAAAGAAAAAGTCAAGATTTGTGTTTTGGAAAATGTCATCAGATTTTTTTTAAGCTACAATTGTTCAGTGTTGTTTTGTTTTTTATTTTTGCTAGTATTGCATATATATATGTATAAATAAAATTATTATATTTATCTGAAAAGTCCCCATCACAAAAGTAAGCATGATTTCACCAAAAGAAAAATAGATAAAAAATGACCCAGTACTTGCCACAAGGAATAATTTTTTTATGTTTGCATATTACGTCAAAATTTAATCATCCGTTTTCATAAATATAAATAAGTATGATTCTATTAAAATTTGCAAATACATATTTTAAACCTATAAACACAAAATTATATATAGTATATATATATATTTGACATATCTATCTTCAGGGAAATAATCTTTCTCTTTAAAAATTGTAAAGTGAATACTTTAAAAAAATAAACTGGTAATAAAAGTATTAAAGGAAATTAACAGGTTTAAAATCTTTTGCTTTTATGTTGAAAATTTTGAACTGACCCGCAGGCTGCAGACTCACAAGTCTTTATTTATATTACAGAAGAAAATTGAAATAAAAAAAAACTATTCTGAATTATTTATTTTATCATTTTAATAATAATTTTCCGTCTTTCTTAGTCTTTGACTAGGTGTACTTTTACATCCTCCGATTCTCTCTCTCTTCGCCTTTCACTGTTTTTCTTTTCTCTCTCTTTCTCTCTCTCCTCTGTCTCCTCGCCGGAGCCAACATTCGTCGCCGGAATTTCCCTTCTGAAACTGCTCTTCCGCGGTGAGCCACCTCGATCCTATTGAGACATCTGTTCAACCGTCTTGAAAAGCCGGTTTTTTTTCCAGTTCAAGAAACCCTGTTTGGTCTTTGACTTGAAACCGTGAGTGGAGTTTCGGGGATTTTGAGTTCTGCGAAGAAGAGCGGATCCAGGAAGGTTCTAGAGCTAGAATAAGAAGTGGGTTTGGAGTTTTTTTTTTTCTAGAGAGAGGTTTTGGTTTGATGTGAAGGGTGAATGGTTGTGAAGAGAAGAAGAGGTTGGAGTTTTCTATGATGACCGGAGCTCCGGCGAGTGATCGGAGAGGGTGGTGGCGCGTTGGTGAATCTCTCACATGGAATGGCAGATCTTGCTAGCTACGGGAATGCCAACCGTGACTTTGAACAAGTAGGTTCTTTCTCTTTATATATATGGGAAGGTTGTAAGTTTGCTGGGAAAGTTACAATTTTTTTTCTTAAATTTTAATTGTTTGTTTCAGTTTTTGTTCTAATGTTGGATATGGTTTAATGCTTTTTTTTTCTTCCTTTTAAATTTCTGTAAGGTGTCTTAAGGGCATATTGGATATTGTACAGTTGTTGCTTAGGCGGTTCTATTATAGTTTTTATGCAGTTTCACCCTTGGAGCAACTGATGTAGCGTTCTTATGCAACTATTCTTAACAGTTTTTAAGAATTGTGAAACCACTCTGAAACCTATTTTAAGTTCTTAAGAACTATACCATTGAATTACATTGTAGAGTCCACCAAAAGTGAGTTAAGCAACTCCACCTCCTTTGGAAATGCTTGAGATTATGAATAATGATTGTGTGCGTTTCCGTTTCTTTTCTTTCTTTGGGGGTGACAAGTTAGATAAACTAGTGAGTTGTAGATTTTTTTGAAAGTTTCATGTTGCGGACTAGAAGTGTTATTTCCAACCCTTCTAGATTTTCGTTGATTAAGGATGAATGCTTCATGGTATTGGGAGTATGGACATGCATGCATGTCTGTTTTTCAATGGAGGGTAACTTGCTTTAGTTATAAGCAAGTAAATGTCTTTGGAGAGCGTGTTTTAGTTATAAGGTATTGATAGTGCAGCAATTGGTAGCTGACTGGGATTGTTTCGCATAGAAAATTGAAGCTTGAGAGAATGCTCATTATTTTTGTAAACTTCAAGGGTTGATTGTACTCACTGACTGAACATTTTCTGATTTAGTTCTAAATGGAAGCTGACTAAATATAAATTTATCTAGTCAAAATGAAGCAGCAACCGCTGTTTTTTAGTTGTTTGAACAACAGTACTACATCTCTAACCTGTAGTTTAGGTCAAAATATTAAGAAGGAAGTGAGATATGCTTCTTGTGATGTATTGGTTTTCTTGTGGAGTTTTACTGATACTGCTTCTAATACTGATACTTTTATGACATGTTGGACATTGAGCATTATTTGTCGATTTAAAAATATATCTTTCATGAGCTTAGACACTTGAGCCAATTCTTCCACATGGCTAGACACTTAAAGTACACTTCTATTATAAAAAAGAAAATGTGAACTACATTCCCTTCACCGAGGGATACTTGTATTATATTCTCCCTTCCTCTTAATCTAAAATATATGCTTCCCCACCCTTGAAAGATAAATATGTTACATCTTCGATTCATTTTAGTGCAAATGATTTTGTCATAGGGATAAAAACCTTTTAAAATGTTGCTCATGTTCAATTTCATTGATTATGTATGTATACTGCTCAGTCTCTTTGATACTTATTGGTGTTTGTGCTGTTGCTTTTCATTCTGCAGGCATTGATCGCTTTGAAAAAGGGTGCTCAACTTCTTAAATATGGTCGTAAAGGAAAGCCCAAGTTTTGTCCATTTAGACTTTCCAGTGTAAGTTAAATAAAAGACTTTTCACGAGTGTTTTTGGATTCTTTACTTCACGTCTTTCTAATTGCCTAGTTGGACAATTTTTAACTGTGTTCATGACATATAGCTACTATTACATGGTTTTGATGCTAAAACAATACAAGCAATATTAGTATGACAAGACTGTTAATTTGTATCTTCCGTTGTTTACTCCCCCGCATAGGGGTGTCAAAATGGGCCACCCATTTTGATGTGGTCTTCTTGTGTTCTTTAGTGGTATTGAATTCTGACATACCAGAGTGTGCTCTGTGATTCCATTTCACAGTTGGGAATGCCCCTTAAATTGTAATCTCTAACTAACTTTCACGTGTTAACAATATTGTATAGCGTGCTTCTAAACCTTTTATTTCTATTATCTGTAACTTGTTAATGCATAGGAAATAGATGAGTACATCTTGATTTATTTTACTTTTACATGTGCCACATAAATTTTCCTCTTGCTAAAATCAGTACTTTCCTGACTTGGCACTGTGGATTATCTGGGTTTGCTGCATTCTAGAGTTACCTTTCAGGTCAATGTGTCATCAATATCCAGATTTTACGTAGATTTTAATTACTATCTAGGATGAATTTCCTTATTTTAGTAATTAGTGCTACTGCTAACAAGCAGCAGTATTGTAGTTTTATTGCTGGACAAACATATTTCTTATTTGGTGTATGCCTTCATGGTTGTATAAAATATTATAAATTCTAATAAAATTTCATCTTTTCTGTTCTTCGTTGATTGAAGACTATAAAGTTGAACATTCATATGTAGTAGTAGCAGCCTTGACTTGACTTTTTACATTCTCGAGCTGTTTCCATGTGTACACATTAAATATCTGTAAACTGTAGGATGAATCATCTTTAATCTGGATTACAAGTAGCGGAGAAAGAAATCTGAAGTTATCTTCTGTCTCTAGAATTATTCCTGGACAAAGAACTGTGAGTTTTGTCCCTTATTTATAATTGCATACAATACCATGGCTTTCTTTGTTGCTGGCTAAGTGTTTTAAAATTGTCTCGCAAACTTCTCTTATTTGTTCTGTATTTTCTTTTCCTCAATCAATTGGCAGGCTGTTTTCCAACGTTACTTGCGTCCCGAGAAGGACTATTTGTCCTTTTCACTCATTTATGCTAACGGAAAGCGATCACTTGATTTGGTTAGTGATTTCGTGCATCACTAAATCATTATTTGTTTTCATTTTCTGTACTTTTTATTATTATATTAACTTCTGTGTATTGCTTTTCAGATTTGTAAAGATAAAGCTGAGGCAGAAGTGTGGATTGCTGGCCTCAAAGGACTGATATCTTCTGGTCAAGGTGGCAGGTCCAAAATTGATGGATGGAGTGACGGGGGTCTCATTCTTGATGTAAATATGCTAACATGTGGATTTTGTAGTTAAAACGAATTTTGGACATGTTGTATTTTGTACTATTTCTGTATATTTAGTCGGGGGTTAATAATTGTGTTTTGCATCATTTTCCAAAGGCAGCATTACGGAGATGTCCTACAATGGAATGGGACGACATATAGAGTGTTCTATGTTTGGTGCATTTTAAAAATGGAACAGTGTTAGACATGAGGCTTAGAAATGGTACATTTTGGTTTTACTAAACATCGGGGAACAAAGGAGAACAGAACAAAACAGAATCATTTCATTTTGTTCTCTCTGTTTTTCAATTCTTTTGTCACTACACCAAATGCTACTATAGGTGTATATTTTCAACTAATCAAGGTGGATTGAACTTATTTGCTCCATTACAAGAGTGATTATTTGTTATTTTTTCTTAAGAAAAGCTAGCCTTTATTTTTTTTTTTATTTCTCACTTAGCAGCTTATTAGGAAGGGCTATATACTGTTGTTTGTTTATTTACTTATTTATTTGAAAGAGATTGGCATTCACTCTTGATGTTCTTCGATTGTTATTTGGGGTAACTGATTGTGCTGTTTGTTATTTGTTATATACCGTTGTCATTATGCTTCCATAGCTCCTGATGAAAATAATGGATAAATTGCTTATGATTCTCTGGCTCAAATAATATCAGGATAACAGAGACTTAAAAAGTCCAAGTGAAAGTTCTGCTAGCACTTCACGAGGCATCAGTTCTCCTGACATTTCTGTGAGTCTTCCAAATACTTCACCGAAGTCCTTTCAACCCGACAATACAATTTCTGAAAGGTCACATGCGCCACCAGACCCAACAAACATGCAAGTGAAAGGATCTGGTTCAGATGCTTTTCGTGTCAGTGTTTCAAGTGCCCCTAGTACTTCGAGTCATGGATCTGCACCAGATGACTATGATGCTCTGGGGGATGTATACGTATGGGGGGAGGTTATCTGTGATAGTGTTAAAATTGGTGCTGATAAAAATGTCAATTATTTCAGCCCAAGAACAGATGTACTTCTCCCTAGACCGCTGGAAGCCAATGTAGTTTTAGATGTACATCATATAGCATGTGGTGTTAGACATGCTTCTCTAGTCACTAGGCAAGGTGAAGTTTTTACATGGGGCGAAGAATCCGGAGGACGCCTTGGCCATGGTGTTGGGAAGAATCTGGTTCAACCTCGTCTAGTTGAAGCATTGACTTCTACAACTATTGATTTTGTTGCCTGTGGAGAGTTCCATTCATGTGCTGTTACAATGGCCGGGGAACTATACACATGGGGTGATGGTACTCATAACGCAGGGCTTCTTGGTCATGGAAGTGATGTCAGCCATTGGATACCAAAGAGAATTGCCGATCCATTAGAGGGACTTCAAGTTGCATTTGTTGCTTGTGGTCCATGGCACACAGCCTTGATAACTTCAACAGGGCAGCTGTTTACATTTGGTGATGGAACATTTGGTGTCCTAGGCCATGGAGATAGGGAAAATGTTTCATATCCTAAAGAAGTGGAATCCTTGTGTGGACTGAGGACAATAGCTGTAGCATGTGGAGTGTGGCATACTGCAGCTGTTGTAGAGGTTATTGCAACACACTCCAGTACAAGTGTATCATCAGGTAAATTGTTTACTTGGGGCGATGGAGACAAAAATCGCCTCGGACATGGGGACAAGGAGGCACGTCTTAAACCAACTTGTGTGCCTGCGCTTATTGATTACAATTTTCATAAAATTGCTTGTGGGCACAGTTTGACAGCAGGCCTGACAACATCTGGACGTGTTTTTACTATGGGAAGTACTGTTTATGGTCAACTTGGGAATCCCCAGTCTGATGGGAAGCTTCCATGCTTGGTTGGAGACAAGATTGCTGGGGAATCTGTTGAAGAAATTGCATGTGGTGCATATCATGTTGCTGTATTAACATCCAAAAATGAAGTTTATACTTGGGGGAAAGGTGCAAATGGGAGATTGGGTCATGGAGATGTTGAAGATCGAAAAACTCCAGCTTTGATTGAAGCATTAAAGGATAGACATGTGAAATATATAGCATGTGGTTCTAACTACTCTGCTGCCATATGCCTTCATAAGTGGGTATCTGGTGCCGAGCAGTCTCAGTGCTGTACTTGCAGGCAGGCATTTGGCTTTACTAGAAAGAGGCATAATTGTTATAACTGTGGACTTGTCCACTGCCATTCGTGCAGTTCAAGGAAAGCATTAAGAGCAGCATTGGCTCCTAATCCCGGCAAACCATATCGTGTGTGTGATTCTTGTTATGTAAAATTGAACAAGGTTGCTGAAGCTAGCAATAGTAATAGAAGAAATGCCTTGCCCCGTTTGTCAGGTGAAAACAAGGATAGGCTAGACAAATCTGACCTAAGATTATCCAAGGCAATAGTTCCTTCTAATGTGGATTTGATAAAGCAACTAGATAATAAGGCAGCCAAGCAAGGAAAGAAAAGTGATACATTCTCACTGGTACGCACCTCACAACCACCATCTCTGCTACAGCTGAAAGATGTTGTCTTGTCCACTGCTCTTGATCTGAGACGAACAGTTCCAAGACCAGTGGTTGCACCATCAGGAGTAAGTTCCAGATCTGTGTCACCTTTCTCTAGAAGACCGAGTCCCCCTCGATCAGCTACGCCAGTTCCAACAACTTCAGGACTTTCTTTCTCGAAAAGTATTGCTGATAGTTTGAAGAAAACAAATGAGCTTTTAAATCAAGAAGTGCATAAGTTACATGCTCAGGTGCATTCTTGCTTTCCTTCTCTCATGTAAATGAAGTAGTAGAGCTTTACTTCTTTGACACAGTACAGTTACTCCTACCATTTTTGAGCCTAAAATACAGTCACTATCACTTTGCTTAAATTGCCAGAAAGTTCATGTAACGGATATATAAAGATATGTTGTTTCTTTCACTTCTTATGGTATCAAGACAAGTCTAATTATAGATATCATTAGGTTGAGGGCCTGAGACAGAGATGTGAACTGCAAGAATTAGAGCTTCAAAGGTCAGCAAAAAAGACTCAAGAAGCTATGTCACTGGCTGCTGAGGAATCTTCTAAATGTAAAGCTGCAAAAGAAGTTATAAAGTCACTCACAGCACAGGTTTTTTCTTGTTAATTTACTTCTCTTGCTGCCAGATGTCTTTGATGTGGTTTATTTAAATGTGGTGCTATATTATTTGTAACCTGATTTCAACTTTTCTGCATTGATGAAATGAACATCAAGATTGAATTATCTATCAAGTTGAAGTTTATGTTTATAAAATTTCTTAACTGTAGCCATAGGATTTAAGAATTATCTTTCGTTTTCAGTTTTAATTTTTTTTTTCTTTTGGTTTAACTGGATATTAAAAATTACATTATTTTATCTGTTGGGACAATACACACAGGTTTGAGTCTCACTGCCTTTATTCTTTCAGAATAATTTATCTTACATCTCTCATATCCTGCTGTTTTTTTACGCTTATACTGATTGCCCATCAACATTGTTTCAGCTCAAAGATCTAGCTGAGAAGCTCCCTCCTGGAGTTTATGATACTGAGAACATAAGACCAGCTTACCTACCAAATGGTCTTGAGCCAAATGGCATCCACTCTCCAGATTCAAATGGGGAGCAGCAGCACTCCAGAGCCGAGTCAATCAGTGGCTCTAGTTTGGCTTCCATGGGACTCGAATCCTCTCTACTGAATAGAACTGCGCGGAATTCGCCAGGAACTAATGGAACTAATCTTCACCACCAAATCCGGAGCCCTATAACCTCTAATGGGACCAATAATTATCCAGATGTTAAATTACCAAATGGCGGTGGTGTAATTCAGGCAGGCAGCGGTAGCACAGCTGATGATGCTAGGGATTCTGGGAATTTTCACAATGAGGAGAGTGGTCTGAAATCAAGGAATGCTGCACCTGCCGCCAATACTAATCAAATTGAGGCAGAATGGATTGAACAGTATGAACCTGGTGTCTACATAACACTTGTGGCACTGCGTGATGGAACGAGAGATCTGAAGCGAGTGCGCTTCAGGTAAGCAAAAATCTTGCACTTCACCAGGTTATTTGTATCTGGTTTACTTGCATATTCATCTGTTCAACTCTAGGTGGCCATATTGAATTTGAAAAATCTGAACTTTAACTATGTCTTTTCATCTTTACACGACTTAGTCTAACTTGGTTTCATACATGATTGTTATTGCTTAAAACTGAGATATTTTTTCTTGTAACCTTTGTTTATATATCTATACTCTCTTTAATGGTAAATGTAACTGCAGCCGGAGGAGATTCGGAGAGCACCAAGCAGAAACCTGGTGGTCGGAGAACCGGGACAAGGTATATGAAAGATACAATGTTCGCAGTGCAGACAAATCTGCCGGCCAAGCCGCACGAAGTTCGGAAGGGGCTGCTTCACCTGTATCCCAAACTTAGGAGTAGGGAGAGGGAAGCCCTCCATTAACATTTTGTCAACACTGTAGGGAAGCAAGAATGCATATGAGGAATCCTTGTTTGTTGGTGGTTCTTATGTCTATCCTTGTTCTCTTCTCAGTCTTCTTTTACCCCTTTCCTCATTCTCTCTTAAACTAATTGTCTTCCATTTTATCTGGGAAGATGCCCTTTACATGTTGTAGTGTAGTGTATATAAAATCACCAGTTCTGATCATTTTGGCCAAGGAACTACCCTTACCCATTTATCCTTCTCCATTTTCTTGTTCTCATTTGTTTCCATCACACCTTTGTACATGGTGACACTTACAATTTCATTCATTCAATTTTTTTCCATATGGTGTGTTGAATAGTTGGCTGATCATTCCCACCCTTAAAAAAATATAAAGGCTCCTAATTAGGAAAACCTCCCTTTATCATCCTCAAATTCATGTGTAATGCAGACATAAGGTGCAATTTTGATCTTACAAATCGTTGCAAGTGTGATTATTTTACTTAAATGGTAGATCAGGGATGAACAGCCGATTTGATGATCCATTATGTTTAATACATATTTCGCAGATAAACATGGATGTTTAAACAATGAAACTCAACAGAACAATATGAACTTCAGAGATGGTTTTAGATTTTCTTTTTTTAACCTTTCATTGATGAACTGTCGATCTCTTTAGCTGGGTCAACCATATTTTAGTACAAGAATTAATGTTTTGGATTTCATTAAATACATTTCTAGTAGCTATGTGGAAGCAGTTTTATAATTTTGTTAGACAATTTTGTTTGAAAAGGACAGTAACTGTGAGTATATCTTCGAGTGATCTTGGTTTGGTAAGTTATTGACTATTAACTTCTTCCGATAGACTTGATTTCTATTATTACTAGATATTGGTTAGTTATATAATGATTTTCCTCCCAAAACAAAAGCAATGAGTAAGAAAAATTGTGACTGAGTTATGAAGAAAGCATTGTATAAACATTATCGAAATAGAAAGATAATGTTCATAGAATAGTTATTGTTCTTGGGGAGATCGAATGGACCTTGTACGATTGTATTCTTTTCTTTCTTGAATTCTTGTGCCAAGATCCTCTTTCAACTACTTTTAGGGTACCCTCCTCCTTGTTCAAAAAGGAATGAGTACTTGTGTAAAGACCATTATGTGAGTAAAGTCACTAAGGAATTAAGTGAGATAATAAATATATAATAAATGTCTCATGTTGATATTGAATGGACCTTTTACCTAGATAAGTGTAGGTCAAACTAGATCTATTAGTTGTAATTTCTTATTAGTCGAAGTATAGTTATAATGTATTTATTTGATTAATATAAGATAATGTTGTTGTCTTTGATATTGTGTTGTATATTAACCTTCTACTCTCGAGTATCTCATCAAGAGTTTTAAAGAAAATTTTAAAATTTTATATCTTTAATCAAAATGTTTTTAGTCATTATAACATATTATCTTTTCATGCACAAGAGAGAAAATAATAAAGACTCTTTTTTAAAAAAGAAAATTTTATATATTTAACTGAGATATTTTTATGATAAACTCACTCTCATGCTTGGAAACAGCAACAATAAGTTCTATATCTTTAATTGAGATGTCTTAGTTTTTAATGCATATTATACACAAAGCTTAAAGAGAATAACTGCCAAGAGTTTTTAGTAAAAAAAGAAAATTTACATGTATCACTAGATTGAGTATATTCATAACTACACAATGAATAATATTACCTTCTAGGTAACATCACATTTATATTTCATTATTAATTTCAAATAACATAAACTTACACTTCACAACTCATCGTACACATATAGTTTTATTCTATTTATTTATGTTTGTGTGTGTTTAACTTAAATGAAAATTTCTTTGCTTAAATAAATATTTCCCTCACTTTAGCTAAAAAAAACCCGTTTGAGTAAAAATTGAATTGTATCAAACCTCTTTTTGATATGGAAGATTTTCAATTGAGAAAAAATACCTTAAATTGAGTATCTCTGAATTGTTTTTAGCTTTAGTGATCAAATTATCGCATGAGCGAAAAATGCATAAATTAGAAACCTGCAAATCATGTATAAGATGTGTGTACCATTGATCTAACCAAAATTAATATATTTTAAGTTTTAAAAAAGAAGTACAATCCCATAATTCTAACTTTATAGGGATCAAATTGGTTAAATGCGTTCAACATCCAAATCTAGAAATACAATATTATGACACATTTATATTCAAACATCTCTAAATCATAAGGTTTTTCATTTTTAAGTTCTATTTTCCATTCTAAAACTATTGACTATTTCTACCAAATCAAATCATGTTCACATTTTCACCCATCATATGAATTTCTAGGAAAAATCATAGAAAGAACAAACAACTTCCACCATTACAGATCTCATTCGAAATCTCATAATTCTTGATCATATATTTTTACATCTTAAAATAATTCAAACTGAAATTTCAAATTAATATAATATTACTATATAAAAATTCATAATTGTGTTCAAGTCGTATCCACATAGTTTAAGTCTTTTATCCTAAGATGCTATCCAATCATTATTAGCTTTCCTTACTCAAAATTCTAACTTCTCCAAATAAAGCTCCAAAATTCTTAATTTTAGCATAAGAGGTTCAAATCTACTTACAGAAAACTTTAATCATCAAATTAAAGATATGTCATGAGTTTATATTAGTGAAACATCATCTTTGTCCAACAAATTACACATGCAAACATGTGTCCCTATATACGCAACCAACTACTCGCTATCAACTCAAGAAAAAACATACTTTAGACGAAATTATGATTGGTAGATTATGTTTTCCTCTTTTTAGCGTAGTTATGGATTTTTAGATATTATAAAAAGATGAATCAATAACTCAAACTTAAAGAAAAGTAAATAATAAATATGTTTTATAGTGATAGTGATTTTTTATAAATAAGATTTAAGTAATTAAGTTTTTTATTTATAAACTTTATAATTTAAGATATTAATATTTTATTTCATTGAGAGCATTTCTATTCTTATACATATTTATATATAAAAAAATAAATACTTTTATTATAGGATAAAACATGGAATTCCCTGCATATTACTGACATTAGGCGTTCTGATATTTTTTTTTAAGAATACAACAATATGTTTCTAATGAAAGCTTCATACTGAAAATAGGTAGCAAAAGTATAGCTTTATCTAAAATTTGACCCCTTTTTTATTTGTTTATATTGATAATTTCTTCTTTTAATTAAGTTATCCTACGACACAAAGTCATATAAAATGTACACTACAAGAAAAAAGTTATTTAAAAACCAACTTTTAGCTACCAAATGAAATGGTTGTTAATTGTGACTAAAATAGTCACCAAATTAAATTTTGATTGCTAAATAACTACAAAATAGAAGTAATGATTGAATTTAGTGATCAATTAAGTCAAGATAATTGGTTTCTAACATTAGCTACCAAGATTTTAGTGACCTATGACATTAGATTCTAAATTAGTCTCTAACTTAATTAGATACCAATTTAGAGTCTAATGACATAGGTCACTAAAACCTTGGTAGCTAATGTTAGATACCAATTATCTTAACTTAATTGATCTTTAAATTTATAGTTATTTAGTAACCAAAATCTATTTTGGTAACTGTTTTTGTCACAATTAACAACTATTTTATTTGATAACTAAAAATTAGTCTCTAAATACCTTTTTTTCTTATAATGGTATAGATACGTGCCATATTATTTTGTGAAAAGAAATTTTAGCAATATACTCCTTTTTAGCACATTTTTTTTTATGATTAACTAAGTATTAGAGATCACAAAACTATATAAATCTCATTCCCTATTTATCAACATCACTCACAATTTGGTAGTTTTTAATAGAAAAGAATTCTTTCAATAGATAAAAGAAAATATATTATTAATACTATATTAAAAAAAATAAGCTATTAACATATCTGTTTTTGAATTGCCATCTGTGTCAACAAATTCTTTTTCATATACCACGTCCAAATTTCGCATTGATGTGATTTGTAACTAACTACATATAACTACGTAGGTATGACTTCATGAAAATGTACTCAAATAAGAAAAGAAATTGAACAACCTTTCCAACCTGGCTCAACTTACCTCAGTAGGAAATATTTTTGTTGTTTTAGAAAATTGTAGTAAAAAAAATTGTCATATATATAATTTTCATGCAACTTGTAGAAATCTTTACAATATCAATCAATTGAAAATCACATTAGGGTTTTAAATAGAAATCAACAAACTTGTCATGCATAATAATTTATAATTAAATAATAAGGTAAATAATTATATTTAAGCAACACTGTTAATAAAACTCCATGAAATGAGTCATATCAAGTAGAAAACATTGTAAATTAAGATGACCTATTTTATAATGGCCACATAACTCTTCTTGGGCACAGCAATTAATGGTAGATGTCCACCCAATTAAACAGTTGCATGGCCCCTAAATTTCAATGAAAGGTTCAAATAACAGTGGAAACTGATGAAAGAGGACTAGTGTGTGTTTAACCAAACCCACGTGAAACTTGAAATTTGCCTCCCTCAAATCACCAAATGTTTAATATTAATTAACCACTATTGACTTAGGGTTTTGTCTTTGAAAATGACCTTGAGAAATGGTCTAAATGGTCACATGGGTTCAAAGATGGGTTTGAAATCTAGACATGACATGAGACAGCTTAACCACCCAACAAAGTTGTATCATTTTCAGGAGCCAATTGATTTCAATTTTTTTTTTTTCAACTCTTTACAACAAAGTTAGTACAATGTAAAAATAAACTAAAGCCTTGTTAACCATTGTTCTAAAACTTAAAAAATCTTGTTAAACATATTTAAAAGAATGAAAAAAACACATTTATACTCATCCCAGTAAAAACTTCATAATTTAACTCATCAATCAATATCATAACAACACTGATTAGTGTCTGAAAAAAACAAGTTTTATTTGGACCAATAGTGACCACTTTGGAACACATTTTGTCTTTTATTTGGAGTGTATATTAGAAATGGGAACTATAGTATACATGAATTTAGAAGTTATTGGGACAATCAATGCAATGCAACCATAACAATACAGAATTTTTAAATGTTGAAAAAGATCTAAAAAGCAAATCGGTAAAGATGGATTATATAACCTTTTCATAAATGGATAATAAATTTGATTTGATAATGAGAAATTATGCTAAATGAATATTTTTAAAATAAATATTCATATTTTATATTTTAATCAAATAAATAATTCACTTTCTCTTACTTATAATAAATAACATTCAGCTCTTTTATATTTTTAACAAAAATACATTTACTTTCCATATTTTATTTTAAAATATTATATTGACTTAAAAAAATTAAAGAGATAATAGTAAATTTAACATAGCATCAAGAGTGATAACTACAACTTTCTCTTACAATAACATGTCGGTTCTTGCTAAGTGATAACAAAGAAAGTTAAATGAAATAATTCCCTATTTTCCTTTATTTTTCTATTTCCAAAAGGATTTTTTCTATTTATTTGTTCGTTTAAAAAATTAAGATAACAATTATTAATTTTCTAATTATACTATTATTTGTACTTAATTTTCTAAATATTTTATAATAATAGAAATAACTGAAGTCGCACTAAAATTGAATACATGAGTAATTAATTAGAAGTGTCATATGGTAATAGGAATAAAATAGAATAACTTCAACCATTTGAAAGGAAAAAGAACTAAAGAAAATTTTAATAATATATCTTTACTATATAACTTAATTTGGGGATTTTTTTTTTCATTTGTGACTAGGAATCGAAAGTGAATAAAATATAATTAAATAATTTACAAAAAAATTAATTTTAATTTATTTAACGTTAAATGCCTTTCTTACAAGTAATTTAAAATTACTAAATGTTAATAATGTACAATGTCAATCATCTGTATAAGTTGTATTATCTTGTTTCTTTTAGTTCTTTTTGGATAAAACACTAAATACTTAATTAGAATTCGAACCTTCTATCTTTTTTTTTTTTAACTTTATTTATTTATTTATGATGCCATTTTTAAGGTTTTTACCCAAATCAAGAAAAATATTTTTTTTTATTTTTAACGTAATTTTAAGTGAATTAGCTGTTATGTTTCTTTCACTTTCTTTTATTTCAATGTAAATATCATTATATTTTCTTTCTATGTTATCATGATTATTTTTTATTTTTCTATATTAATTAAATTAAGAATATAATTGGAAAATAAATATTATTTTAAAATTTAAAAATAACAAATAAGAAATAACATTTTTTGTTGAAAAGAGACAGTTAAAGAGGAATAAAGAGAATATTTCTTCAGTCATCATTAGCTATTTTTAGAATTAAAGTCACAATATACTCCTTTAAACATAGAATATAATTTGTCCCTCAACCGCGGATTATAAACATTTAGTTAATATTATAACTATACACATTTATTGTTATTAACTTTAGTGTGAGGTTTATTATTAACTTAAGTGTTAACATGTACTCACTTTTCCTTATGCATGTCTGAGTTAAGACATTCAAATAATCATTCTCTAAAGATGATTAATCTATTTATCCAGGCATATCAACCACGATAATTTCAAAACATCAACATAATGACCACACAAAGACTTAGAAATGGGGTGTATTAAGTTTTACAAACCTTTTCCAAGATGCAAAAGCTAATGAAAAGAAAAATTAAAGGAAAAAAATATATTAAAGAAAATATGGAACTAAACAATTTAAGTACAAGAAAAAAAATTTAAATTAAAAATTGTTCACTAATTAGTGCATATATTGCTATCTTCCTAATCAACTCCTAAACTACCTTTTTTGTAGATTGGAGATCTTTGGAAGTTGAACCACTTCCACAAATGCTTTTGGTCTTCGTGGAGCATGATGAACTACAAAACTTGGAAGAACAAGACAAGAATTGTTGACAAAAAAAAGAGCACGAAAGAAAAAAAAAATGAAAAGTCAATACCAAAAAATTGTTTCTAGAAAAAAAAAAAGATATGATGTTTTATAGATACCTTTGACTTGTCTTGATAGAAATTTATGCTGTACCTCTTGACTGTATAAAATTGGGAAAAAAAATACAATTGAAGTCAATGTTATGTTACATATACAAGCTTTGAGATGCATTATCATAACTTAAAATTATATTTTGAGAAGTAATTTCTACAAAATAAAAACAAAAATCATGTTATATGCATTTGACTCCTGTGCCTAAAATCGTTCCTCGTCACAACAATATTATTTACCTATTGACGGTATAAAATTGAAAACATAAATATAATTGAAATTAATAATCAATTGAATATACAATGTTCAAATAGCATGATAATATATGTATGCTATTATCTTTTATAAAAAAAAAATATATTCAAAATCTAACACAAAATATATAATGCAACTTTCTCTTATCACATATATGTTACCTAAACTATAAATAAATCAGTTTTTTTTTTTATAAAGTTTCAATTTATTTAGAGACACATAACATATAATTCTTATTGAGAAATGACATAACATACCACATTTAGAGATACATAAGATATAATTTTTATTGAAAAATGACATAAAAGACAATAAATAGGATTTGTTGGAACTGTTATTGAATCACATAATGATGACGGGAATGAATTGTCGTCTTTACTCATAAAAAGATGAAAACAACTGACTTTCATGAATATGAACATCATTTTAGTGACTCAAGAACCTTCTTCTTGTGTAAGTGAAGAAACCTTCAAGGTTGTCCAAGGTTTAGTGACAATAACAATCAAACAACAAAGACAATAACAATAGTAAAGACAAGCATTAACATGCAACAATGAGAAATATTTTTTCAGGTGCTACTACTTATGTTTTTTGTTCCTCCAATAACATACTCTAAGAATTATTTAACAAATTGGTACGGTTTGCTATTACAAATTAAAATTCACTTCCTAGACACAAATTATAATTGTGCATCTCAATTTCTATTGTAAACAACTATTTAAGCATTTCTATTTTTCTCGTTTTATGTCTCAACAACCCTATCTGTTAGAGTTGCACCATCTTTAAGTTGTAACATATTTGTATGCATTAGTCAATATAAAGTTACATTTTTATTACCTAATTCTATCATTATCTCATGCCATGCTATTTCACCATTATTTTTCATAATGTGCAACCATTGTAGTAAGGCCATCGACCACACCATTGTATGCATTAGTCAAGATAAAGTTGCATTTTTATTTCCTAATTCTATTGTTATCTTGTGCCATGCTATTTCACCACTTTTTTTCACAGTGTGCAACCATTGTAGTAAGGCCATCGACCTCACCATGCTTCATGGTATTAGATCGGATTCATCCCGATCTACTTTCACCATCTATGCATGATACTTTTACCTATGTTGTTGTTTTCTTTTTCTTTCTTGCTTTCTTATTTCTTGCAAGCATATGGAACTTGAATATAGTTAAATAAAAAAAAAATGACATGAATTGCTCACATAATCCTTCTAGCATCTATTACCTACATCGTAGTGAGAATCCTAGGATGATTCTTGTCAACCCTCAACTAAATGGTACCAACTGTCACTTGTGGAGTAGGGCTATGAAGCGGGTCTTTCTTTCTAAAAACAAATTAAAATTTTTCGACTAGAGTATCATTGCACCTAACCAGAATAAAGGTTTATATGATGCATGGGAAGAGTGTAACGTCATGGATCACTCATGCCATGACAAATCCAATCCTACACAATAAAGATTTATTGGATGATATGAAAGAAAATTTTTCAAAAGGAGATCATTTTAAGATATATAATATTTTTCAAGAAACACATTTTATAAAGTAAGGAGAAAGGAACGTCTCTGACTTCTTTACTGATTTAAAATCCTTTCGGAAGAGCTAGAACTTTTGAGACCAAGGGCTAGTTGTTTTTGTGTTATATGATGCATTTGCATCCTTACCAGGAATCACCAAGCACAAAGAATTTGAACATGTCATATGTTTTTTGAAAGACCAGACATCTAAAAATTGTCTCAAAATCGAAAAAGATACATTTCTTAAAGCCAAAATCATAACAAGTGTGTCACTTTGAAAGGCTTGACGAGGTCTCCAAAGACGAATACATATGCTAATGTAGACCTTCTCCATAATTTCATGTGGGTCAACCCAATAATGTAACTTTCGAACCAAAAAAATACTTGCAACACCTCCAAAAATCGAAAACTGTGTCAAAATTCAAAATGAAAAAACATTTTCTAAAGTCATAACTGTAACAAGTGGGTCTTTTTAAGAGACTTTGTGAGACCTTCAAATACGAGTACATACGTCGTCAAAGATAATTTTCCATAGTTTTCATGTAGATTAACACAACGATGCAACTTTTGAGCCTGAAAAATATTCGCAACACCTTTAAGAGTTGTGTCAAAAATTGAACAAAATACATTTTCTAAGGCCAAAACCATCACAAGTGGGTCACTTAAAGAGACATGAAGAGGCTTCCAAATATAAGTATTTATATAAACATAGTCAAATTTTCATAGATTTCACGTGCACCCACACAGTGGTGCAATTTTCAGGATTGAAAAATACTAGCAACACCTCTAAAAATTGTGTCAAAAATCGAAAAAGAAAAATACATTTCCTAAGACCAAAACCAAAATAAGTGGGTCATTTAGGGAGACTTGATAAGGCCTTCAAATATGAGTATGAATGTCAACATAAACAAACTTTCAGGCTTAGAACACACACACAATGCATCCAAAATGTGTGTTAAAAATAAAAAAAAATGATATATTTCCTAAGCCCAAAACCAAAACAATTACGTCATTTCGAGAGCCTTCATGAGGCCTCCAAATACGAGTACATATGAGAACATAGACAAATTCTTATAATATTCATGTGGCTTAACATCATAGTACGACTTTCAAACCCAAAAAATACTCGTAAAACCCCTGAAAAGTGTATCATAAACCAAAAGAATAACATTTCTTAAGTCAAACATCACAACACCAACATTTGTTATGGTTTAGGGCATAAAATAAATTCTAATTTTTAAAAATACATAAACATTTCATTAATATAAAAGTAGGTAGAAATTTCTTCTTCAACTAATAACACCTTACAAACTTTATGAACTTAACACTAACAAAACTATAAAACAAAAAAAAAATCTACTACTACACTAAGGAAAATGAAAAAATACAAGAAAAAAACACTACACTATTATTTGAAACTATAATGATTCACCAATATGTTACTCCACTACAGTTCTAGTGAAAGCTCAGTAATGTATGTTCTCTTGCTCAACCTTCATCAAACTCACAAAGATATTGTCTTTGTAGTCCAAAACTATGAATGTCAAGCAATCATATTCATAACATCTTCATCATTAGATATCGTAGCGATTTTGAGTGTTCCACTAGAGGGAAGGTTAGGGAAACAATAAAGAACATTTATTATAACTTTGCTTTCCATGCATGATAATTCATCACCAATTATGAGCTTTAAATGATCAAAGGTTACCTAGACCATGACAACAAGCCACCTTCTTGATCCACGGTGGTTAAGAATGAGTTATATGCATTGAGCCCTTCCCTAAAAACCATATTGAATTGTTTCGTGTGAATTGTTCTAGTGCACACTTTCAATGATCCAAGTGCAACATTTTATAGTTCAACCATAGGTTTAGGATGTGATGCAACATAAAACAAGTTTAGGCCTACTTCAAGAGGAGGGGTGAATTGAGCTTTCAAAATCTATTCGCAAAAATGAAAAGTATTAATTTTAGGATGAAAGTTATTTATTAAAACTACTGAAAAATGTTATTCTGAAATGCACAACAAAAGATTAGTAAAATCCATATAAGAATCAATCAATTGAAACAATACACATATCTGAAAACAACAACAGTTTACTAAATCACAAATGCGATCAATTTAATACAGTGCACAAACACAAACAGTTCAGAAACAATCAAGGTACAACTAGAACCAATAAATAGTAAGAGTAATTAACTGGAAACAAAATGTAAATCAATTCAGTCAAGAACCAGTCAAAACACCATAAACAGAAGCGGAAGCAATTAATTGAAAAAAAGTGAAATTCAGAGAAGCTCAAAAACAATCAGATAAACAGTATCGACAATAACTAGAAAATCAATCACACAGCAATACAATCCAGATTAACAAATGAAATCAGAACCAGTAATTAATTCAAGAAGATAAATTTCAATAACAACACTCAATTAAACTGTGATCACAGATAAGAGAAATCAATCAAATATAATCCAGAACAGATCTAGTCAATTATACAAATGAAATAATAAGTCTAGTGAACTCAAAATAACACTAATAAGAAGAACAATCAATTACGCGCAAAGAACAATTAATTGAGTTAGCGACAGTAGATATAACAAAGCGTTCAAGAAGAGAGAAAGAAATATCAAGAACACAAAGGTTTATACTGGTTCACCCTTTCTCAAGGGCTACGTCCAATCTTTTGCCAACCAGCAAAGAATTCCACTAACAAAGATCTCAAAAATCAATTTTACACAATACATACTTCCTGTAGCCCACAAGAAATCATTGTTCCTACAACAAACAACTGCACCCTACAATAGTTGTCTAAACTATGCAGAACCCACTGCACTAAACCAGTTACAATTACAAATCCTATGCAATTGGTAACAACACGCTCACAGAACAAAGATGATCAATAATAGAACAATCACATCAGTAATTCTACTCAACAGATTACAAATTGAATTAAGAACAGAGTAGAACACTTAGCTCTGGATCAAAACCACAGTTATACGAATTCACACTCAAAGCAAGGCTCCAAGATTAGTGTTCTTGAGGATTTTCTTGATGGAAATCGATTGTCAAAGATCTCAAGGTGTTCGCAAGTTTTCTTTCTTAGAAAATTCACAAGTATTCGCTTAATATGTTTTAGATGTGTTTGAAAACACGTGCTTGCCCTTTATATAGACAAACTATTTTAATTCTATTAAAAACTCAATCGATTGTATAAATCGTTCAATCAATTGATTTTTTTTTTCTGTGACTTAGAGAAAATTCAGCAATTTGAATTCTGAAAATAGTTTACTGAATTATTCCTCAGACTTAGATTTCTTTTCGTTGATCAAAATAAATTTTGGAGCTTACTTTTAGTGATACCTCATGCAACTCATGGTTTTAAACAATAACCAAACTCACACACACAACCTAAGTCTAAGACCAAAAACTCCATCAAGCTCTATGAGTCTTCTTGCAATCCACATTGCTAGCTTTGATCCTTTGTAGACTTCATCCTTTTGTTGGTTTTATCAAATCATTTAGCAACCCTTGGTGCTAACAAAACATGCATTGAGTGGTTGGGTTGGCTCTATACATGTGTTAGCACTAACTTATGCATACTACTATATAGGCATGACATGTCAACATCACTAGGAAGACACACTGATCAGAAACTTTCTTTGATGGGATGCCACACTAATATGCATTGAGTGATTGGTGTGCCTCTGTACATATGTTAGCATAGACTCGTGCATGCTACCACACTAGCATGCAATGTCATTCGAAAAGTGTGTTGACAAAAAAAAATCCTTTGATAGAATGTCACATTAACATACATTAGATGGTTAAGACGGTTTTATAAGTAACACCCCAATTATTATATAAATAATTATTATTTAATTAGAAATTAGGAGTAAAAAACACTACTCTCAAGACATCAAATCATAGTTAATTATCATAAATATAAAATATAAGTAATTTAATACTTCATTAACTTGTTATAAACGACTAATTAATATATATATATATATATATATATATATATATATATATATATATATATATGATTCATACCGAAAAGAAATGTAAGAGATTCTTTGAACTAGATAATATAATTTTTATTCATACCTTAACAACTTTTATATATTCATCTTTAAAGTATTTAAAGAAAAAAAAAATCATTTTCGTGATAAACATTTGAAGATGTTAGGAATAGTTTAACAATTTCTTTTATCAACGATAAAAATATAAAAGAACATTTATGAATATTCCGACTTTTTTTCAATTCGGCTTTTATACATATAGTCTTGTAGACTTTGTCCACACATCCAAAAAGTAAATAAATAAATAAATAATTAACCAATACCTAAATGTAGAGTAAAAAAAAAAAAACAAACCTTCTAATTGTGTACTATGTTTTGTTCCTCGAAATAACTATATAATTGACTTCCTAAAGTAGCAGGGACCTTTGTAAGTATTGCCTTCCTAAAGTAGCATGGGACCTTTGTATGTAGGATGAAGTTTATGTAGAATATATGCATACTATCCGAGATCAATATCATGTTTATGTATCCAAAAATCTATTTAAGTGATTCTAACAATGTCTGCAATGTGGGCTACTTTTAGCTTCTTAGAATATTAGGAATTACCAAATCATATTATTACTTTTTTTTTAGTTTAAACAGTATAGTTATGTATTCATGTTTGATTTTTGATTGTTATAAACTATTTTTATGCATTTTTATAGTTATATGATACTAGTTTCTGTTTTACAAGATGAGAATTACCTCAAAAACAACAACCAAATAAAAAAAAAAGTGCATATTTTATTACATTTATAATTATCATAAAATCTTCATATTTTATTTGATTCTACCCAAATAAAAATGAAATTTAACGTTGCTTATCTTAGAAAAAGAAAATATTTTGTACTTCAATTTTTATGTCTGATTATGAATACAATCATTATAAAATACGTTAACCGTTTTTACGTCAATTTTAATAAAATCAACATGGAATCCTCATCTTCTATATCATCTTAATCTAATTTGAAAAATTTTCACTTTGTTGAAAGAAGATTTTAGAACTGATGTTAGTTAAAATCATCACTATTTAGTGTTACTATAATGCTTATAATTAATTTAACCAATTTATTAATGGTCACCCCTATCATCCTCTACTGATACTTAATAAAATTAGTTTCGTGATGGAAAGAAATCAAAATCAATCAAAATTTATATTCCGAAGAATATTTTCTTTTATGGTATGTGGAGTATTGTAATGATAACAAGTTGAAACAAAAACTGAGGTCTTCGTTTGGACATTTATTTCCAAGTTTGAGATGATTATAGTCGACAATTTTAACAACAGCTTTTCATTAGCTTTTTGGAACTTCAAGATGTTATAATTTGGTGGTCTTTGACCAGGAATCGATGCTACAATTAATTTGACAAACAAATATCATCATAAATTATTTTTTATATAATTACACGAAAAAAAATATAATGAACTTCTTCATAAAGTAATTAATTTCTATGTAAGTTAATTTGTAAAAATAATTATGTATTAACCTTTTTAAAAAATTTATTATTTTATTTATGTAAACCAATTTTAATTTTTAAAAATTGATTTGGTTTGCCTTCATATTATTCTAGAACAAACAAATTATATATTCTTATGATAAAAATTATAAACAAAGTTCTAGGTATAAAACTAGTCGGACTGCAAATGAGAAATATTTGATATTTTATCGTGTTCGTAAAACTATTATTTGAATATTTCATATGATTAGAAATTTATTCTTTAATTTTTCTTCTACTTATCAACATAAAATTGGTGAAATTTTGCATCTATATGTATCAAAAAAGTTCAAAGTAGTCCAATATAGATTTAAAATTACACGTTTATTAAATCAAGTATCACAATTATAAAACTTTTTTTTTCAATTAAATAAATTCTCCAATATCCTTCAATGTATAAACTAGTTAACCAAATATTTAATAGAATATATTGATGAAACAATTAGTAACATAATCATGACATCATGCTAACATGAGTGATGTGATAATTGACAATGTACTCACATGGTGGACATAAGCAGAGAAGAAATTTGCAAAGTGATGGCTCTGATTCAAACTTATGCCTCAACATTGTCACTCAAAGTGGTGGAGGTTGACAACAGGTTTCACTCCTTTGCCCAAATATGAATTTATAGTTTAATACACCATGTTAATTATGAATATTAATAAATTAAAATTAGCATAAGTATATTTATTATTAGTTTATACTAATAATATATTAAATATAGACAATAACACGTTTTATATTTAAATGTGCATTTAAAAGTATATATTGGATATGATGTAAATATATAGAATATATTGATATAAGTATTTTATTTTGAATGATTTTATATTTTTATACAGATAAAAAATTCTTATACACTTCCGTGAAAAAAAAAATATATCATTTTT
>Ga0209700_103509_pt1 | contig 29940 bp, 22 predicted proteins | sample SiratroredBW_FD_187528 | JGI IMG/M metagenome (GOLD analysis project Ga0209700, IMG submission 187528) | Root nodule microbial communities of legume samples collected from California, USA - Siratro red BW (SPAdes) (version 2) | ecosystem: Host-associated > Plants > Roots > Nodule | place: USA...
TCATTGACACTTAATTATAGGAATTTATTTAGGAGTTTCCTTTTCTAGATTACCTTGTATTCTATTTAAGAGCACATGCTCTTCTATCAATAATAAGAGAAAGAGAGGAAAAATCATCTTTTGACAGCAACAAATCATGATTGGGATCTGCAGCAATTTGAGTGAAGAATGCATTCCTACATGGAGACCTTGATTAAGAAATATACATGTGAGTTGTCCGCAAGCTATGAAGGACAGGTTGCTATTAGAATTGTTTGCAAGTTAAGGAAGGCTTTTTATGGGAAGAAACAATCCCCAAGAGCACGGTTTGGTAGATTTACCAAGGTTATGACAACTCTGGGTTACAAACAAATTCAAGGGGATCGCACTCTATTCCTCAAACAACTAGTTTCAAGGAGAGTAACAATATTGTTGGTGTATGTTGATGATATTATAGTAACTTGGGATAACAAAAGGAAACAACAAATATTTAGTCAATGCCTTGCCATGGAATTTGAGATTAAGACATTAGGAAGACTAAAACATTGTTTGGGAATTGAAGTAGCTCATTCCAAAAAAGGAATCTTCATATCTCAACAGAAGTATATTATTAACTTGCTTAAAGGAACAAGGAAGACAGCTAGCAAACCAACTAGTACTCCAATGCATTCAAACATAAAGTTGGGAAGCATAGAGGAGAATATTATAGTGGACAAAGAAATGTATCAAAGACTTATTGCCAAACTTGTTTACTTATCTTATACTAGGCTAGACATTGCTTTTGTTGTGAGTCTATTAAGCCAATTTATGCACCAACAAGAGGAAACTCATTTACAAGCTACTCCTAGCATTGTTAAGTATTTCAAAGGGACTCCAGGAAGAGAGATTTTATTTAAATGAAACAAGAGTGTAAGTCTTGAAGCATATACCGATGCAGACTATACGAGATATTCTACCTTCCTTGGTGGAAACCTAGTCACTTGGAGGAGCAAGATACATAATGTAGTAGCCAGATCAAGTGCTGAAGCAGTATTTCAAGCAATGACCGAAGGAATATATGAACTTTTATGGTTGAAGATTATATTGGAAGACCTGAAGATAAAAATGGGATGAATTTGTGATGTTATATTGTGATAATAAATCTGCAATTATATAGCCCACAACCCGGTGAAACATGATAAAACTAAACATATTGAGACAGTGGCTTGATTAGCACCCCATGTGTCCATTCCAAATCAACTTGTAGACATACTCAAGGGCTAAACTACATTAAATTTGAAAGAATTATATCTAAGCGAGGAATGGAGAACACTTATTCACCTTGCTCTCAAAACCAACTTGACATCCTTATACAATTGTACTGTGATAACAAGTCCACCATGAGCATTGTCCATATCCAGTGCAGCATGACATTGAAATTGATAGACACTTCATTAAAGACAAAATTAATAGCGGTCTGGTGGGAACAACTTATGTCCCTATAGGATTTCAAATAGTAGACATTTTCACTAAAAGACTTCCTCAAGGAAGATCTTATATCAATTCATTTACCAACTTGAGAGGGAGTGTTGTAAATAGCAAATTATTAAAATTAAAAATATTCTCAATATCTCCAAAGTAATAAAGAAAAGTATATCTTCGGAATTTCCTATTCATTTCAGCATATTTTTATTTCCTTTAAAAGTTTTGGTTATTACAAATAGAGATGACGAGAATGTAATTAGTATTATTGATATCAATAAAATAATTATTTACTTTCTTACATAATTCAAGTCTACCTATTATTCACTGCAAGTATACTCACGAAGGAGAAAGTTTGTTATTCAATCACCATAAGTCCCTCAGTTTGAACCTATACCTAAAATACCTTACATTAGTGAAGAACATAATATGCCAACCATATAAGTCTAGATCTTCCAATTGCAATAAAGAAAGGTGTTAGAGCATGTATTCAAAATCCAAGGTGCCCATTGTCACACTTTGTGTCTTATGACAAACTATCCAGTAACCACAAAAGCCTATTGAACATAATCACAAAAGCTTCAGGGAGAGTTATTGTACTGTTGTCTATGTAGATGATATAGTTCTAACTGAAACTGATCATGTAGGAATGGAAGCCTTAAAACATGTTTGATAACAAAATTTGAAATTAAGGAGTTAGCTCGTTTACAATAGTCTTGATTTGTCCCAAGAACTCTCGAATAGACTTATTGTCAAGGGACTGGCTCGAAGATGAGTGTGCAAATGCCTTGCTCTAGCTTTGGTTTGGGTAAAGAGATGATCATGTATTTGTTTCCAAACCTGGTACGAGTGAACAACTCTAAGAACTCGAAACAAGATAGTCTTGGACAAAGTTGATTGAATCCAAGATAGCAAGATTTGATCTTGAACTTCCCATCCTTCATATGCTGGATTAACAGTTCCAGAAAGACAATCATCTTAATTAAAAATTTTGAAGGAATCGCAAGATTAACAACAAATCTGTGGAGTTTATGAGATTTGATAACAAGTTCAACTTGTTGCTTCCAAAGAAGGTAACTGGAATCAAGTTTCTCAGCTATGGAGTTGAAAAAACCTGGGAAGGGAATGGGTGGCCATTGCGGATCAGTCACTGGCTTTTGATACCATATTAGAATTTGGTATGTAAGAGAAAGAGAGATAACATAAAAGAAAGAGACTGAATATTATTGTTGTTGTTAACGGTTATTGCACAAAGAATATGAACCAATATATATAGACGGTAAAGTCCATATACAGCTGAAAAAAGATAAGGCCCATACATGGCCCAAACAAAACAGAACGAATAGAAAACAATCATTCAGTTGTAAACAACTAGCTGAATTAAGTTGAAAACAACTAACTGAATGTGTACATTGTACAATACTAATAATCTTAGAAGCTTGAACAGACACTGACTATGCAGGTTCTATAGATAACACAAGATCTACTTTTGGATATTGCATTTTTCTTTGAGGGAATTTAGTCACTTGGAGGAGCAAGAAACAAAATGTTGTGGTGAGATCAAGTGCAGAGGCAAAGTTTAGAGCCATGGCATTAGGGATTTGTGAAATACTATTGTTATAGATAACTTTAGAAGACCCAAAGATTGATTGGAAGAAGTCTACGAGATTGTATTGCAATAACAAGTCAACAATAATATTGCCCATAATCTAGTGCAACATAATAGAACTAAGCATGTTGAAGTAGACAAACACTTCACAAAAGAGAGACTGGATAATATGAAAAAATGTACACCATTTTTATCTTTTGGAAATCAACTTGCGAATGTATTGACAACGGCTAAGTGGTGCTACATTTCAGTCTATTGTTGACAAGTTGGGAATCGATGACATCTACTCACCAACTTGAAGGGGAGTGTCAGAAACCCTTGAATTATGCTGGAAATATTTCCTTGTACAGATTTAATACATATTTAAGAGATTTAATTACATTCCATAATTTGGAGGATAATTAGGAAGACTAATAGGCAGACAGTATATTTTATATTTATTGTATAGGATCATTGATCCTGGATTATAGGGATAGATTGTGTCTATCATCATTAGGATTTTCCAATATTAAGTTTTTTGTATTCTACTTAAGAGCAATTTCTCTTCTATTAATATCTTCAGAAACAGTTTTTCTGAAAATAAGAAACTATCTAATTGGTGCCAACCAGTTAGGAGGGTCTTTGGAGAAAAAAAGGAAATAGGGTTATGTTACGTCATTGGTTGCTAAACAATATAAACCAGGGGTAAATTGTCCCTATTTTTCTTGTAGGATAGAAAAGGTGCTTTGAAATCATTAACTTGTACTTCTCTTAGTTAACAACACTCAATAAACTCCACGAGGTAGATTGTCTTTGTTTTTCTTTATTCAATTCCTCTTGTTGTTTAAACAAAACCTAGTTGAGTCTATCACTTTCTTTTAATTAGTTTTAAACTCATTACCAATTTTAGCTAGTCTCTTAAGGAAGTAAAGACATGATCTCTATGTTACACTACAATCTTGTAGACCATAATATGTTGGCAACCTACCCTTACAACACCCAAAAGAAAAAAGAAAAAGTGTCTAACAAGAAACTAAAATGCCAAAATTAAGCAAGTACTTCAATAAGTAAATTGCAATAAGAACATGAAATGAATAAATCAAGAATATTAGAAAAGAAGACACTAAGAAAACTTAAGTAAAGATAAGATATGATGCACAAATATTGCATGCATATTGTGAAAAAGATTGTTAGGACAATACCTGCAGTGCTCTGCTTTGCAAAGGCCTAGGTGCAAATGGAAGGGAATGCAAAAGTGCTATTAGCAGCTGTGAATGCTCAAAGCGATGGCCAGAATCATTGAAATTCAGCCCATTCTCTGTTGAAGAAGCATTTATCTGAAATAGAAAAAAGACAAAAAAAAAAAAAAAAAAAGGAAAAAAAAAAAAAAAAAAAAAAAAAAAAAAACGATGCAAATGAAAACAGGAGTTATCTTAAATAGATGTCCAAAAGGGCTTCAAGGCTTTGGTGTATTAATGTTTTAACAATCTAGGAGAGAATTTTTCATTTATAATTGAGCATTATCTTCTTATTTCAATTAATTTGATTGATCTATAATGAGAAAAGTCAAAATTTGGCCTATTCCTAAAATGTGAATTTTAAGTCTTGTTGAAATATGAATGCAAATATTGCGCATTTACAGTACAATAAACATAGATTGACTGAATAATAAATATAGATTTGTTTATAAGAAATCCCTAAAATTAAGAGTTTGGATTAGGGGTTTATTTGGTAGATTTTCTCTTTATAGAGTATTTATTTCTGGATATTTATTTCCTTTAGTTCAAGAGATTTAATTCCTTCAAGTAGTCGTTTTCCCTTTAAATACCCATGTATTTGTTTCCTTTTGAGATCAAGAAATGTAATTGCATAATTATTACTTACGAACTACACATTTTTCACATGGTATCAAAGCTCTAGGTTTTTTTTTTCTTGGAGCCCTAGTCTCTCCCTTTTACCACCTATGACCTTCACTGTCATTTTAACTTCAAGTGGATGTAGCCTTAATTGCTGCAATTTCATTGCAACAACCTTTATCGTTGTTTTTTCTCTTAGTAAAATCACTCATTAGACAGTCTGCGAATTTGCATAACCATGATGTCTAATTCAAAATCAACAAAAGAATAGTGTTCTCTTGCTCTCTTAGGCAATGTTTAGTGTATGAGTGTCTCATATGGCACTAACTCTTGCATTTTGGATCCGGTTGCTATGAATCATATGACTCACTCATTTCAACACTTTCATTCTTATACCCCATCTCCAAGCAGTAGAAAAATTATTGTTGTCAATGGCTTGTTAGCTACAGTTGTAGGATATGGAGATATCTATATAACCTCCAAACTTATTCTTAAAAATATTCTACATGTACCAAAACATTCCACAAGTCTTATCTCCATCAAAAAACTAACATATGACCTCAATTCATCTTGGTGTGTTTTTCAGGATTAGGACTCACGGAAGAGGATTGCACTTACTAAGGAAAGAAATGGACTCTACTACCTAGAACCATCTCAAGAATCCAAAGTTGACCAGCCAGTGTATCTTCTCATTGTATCAAATATTTGGTTCTACCACTGTCGCTTAGGAAATCCATCATTTTCTGTTTTGAAAATTATATTTCCTCATTTATTTGAAAATCTAGATACCTCAAAACTGCATTGTGAGGCTTGCGCATTAGCTAAACACACTCGTGTATCTTTTCCTACTAGCAAAAATAGAAGTTCACAACCTTTCAAATTAATCCATGGTGATGTATGGGGACTATCTACTATAACTAAAATCTCTGGGCACGTTGGTTTGTAGTCTTTATTGATGATTGCACACGACTTTTTTGGCTCTATTTGCTTAAACAAAAATCTGACGTGAACATTATTATTCCCATCTTTTCATTCAATGACTCAGAATCAATTCAAGGTTATCACAAAAGGATTTAGGTCTAACAATGGTAGGTATTATTTCAACCAAACTTTGTCTACTTATTTTCAATCCAACAGAATGGAGTGACAAAGAGGAAAAATAGGCACTTGCCACCAAAGCACTTCTCTTTCAAGAGAAAGTTCCAAAAATTTATTACGGAGAAGTTGTCCTCACTATTGCATATCTGATAAATAGGTTTCCCACACATATCAAAGAGAACAAAAGTCCACTTGAAAACCTAAACAATATTTCCCTCACTTCAAGATCTCAAATGGCCTCATTCCTAGAATATTTGGATGCACAACCATTTTACACATCCACAACCAAATTAGAGACAAACTTTATCCCCGAGCTTTTAGACGTGCCTGTCTTGGTTATTCAGCAACTCAAAAAGGTTACAAGTGTTATAACCCTTCATCTAAAATATTGTATATCTCCATTGATGTCACCTTCATTGAACCTAAGTCTTGTTTTCTCAAATGCTGACTCCCAAGAAGTTGTTTCAAAAGATTTTGATACCTTGAAACCTTTGTTCTGTCATGTGCTCCAACTGAAACCTCCAAAACTGAACCTATAGTTGAGCAAATTAATTCTGCGGCAGAATATGAAGCCAAAACTAATAATATCATTAATGCCATTGAATTCCAACCAAAAAATACTGGAACAGTTAGAGATTCAGCCCTAAGAGTTAGTACCTACAATTTTCCAAGATTCAACAATAATGAAGAGCATTCTAGATGTGTGACATGTCCATGAATTCAATCCAAGTTTTAAACCTAACTATAGATAGACTTGAACCAAAAAATGAGAACACTTTAAACTCTTCAAATGACACTGATCTTCCAATAGCCATCACAAAAGCTACTAGAAATTGCACAAAAAGCCTATTTATTTTCTAAGAAATTATGTTTCTCTAGATAGATTATCGGTTAACCATAACATGTGCATTATTAGTTTGAATTCTATTGTTGTCCCTAACATTATTACTAACACTTTGACAAGGAAAGAATGGAGCGATGTCATCAAAGTGGATATGGAAGGATTTAAAAAATATAGTACTAGGGAAATTGTTGACAAACCCAAAAGAAAAGAATATTACTAGCTGCAAAATGATATTCACAATAAAATATAAGGTTGATGAGTCTATTAAAAGGTACAAAGGGAGATTATTTTGCCAAGAGATATACTCAAGATTATGAAATAGACTACCCGGATACTTTTGCACGAGTTGCTAAAATGAATACTACAAGAATTTCTTTTGTCCTTAGCTACCCACATTGATTGGAAACTTCTACAATATAATGTTTAAAATACCTTTCCCCATGGAAACCACAAAGAAAAAATCTACATGAATAGTTCACCTAGTTTTGAAGGAGACAAAGAAAACAAGCTGTGCAGACTGCGAAAGGTTCTTTATGGACTGAAACAATCCCCATAGAGCTTGGTGTGGAAGATTCACAAAATCTATGAAGGGATTTTGGCTACAAAGCGAAGGAGATCACACTTTGTTTACTAAACATTGAGGAAAATAGGAGGTAACAACCGTTCTTGTTTATGTTGATGATATTATAGTGACTAGAAATGATGAAAAAGAGAAGGAAGAATTGAAACAGAGACTAGTCCAAGAGTTTGAACAAAAAGAGCTAGGAAGATTGAAGTATTTTCTAGGGACCGAAGTAACCTACTCCAACCAGGGAATTTTAATTTCTCATCGAAAATATATAACTAATTTGTTGGTAGATATCGGGTGTAGATTTGTGTCAACTCCAATGGATCCTAAGCAAGTTATGTAAGGCTGAAGAAAGATTAGCACTAGACAAAAGGATGTATTAAAGCCCGGTTGGACAATTAATATATTTAGTCCACACATGGCCAGACATTGCTCATTCAGTGAGTGTCATCAGTCAGTTTATGCATGAACTGAAGGAATCTCATCTTTAATCTGCTTATAAAATTCTACATTACTCGAAGGGTAGCCCTGGAAAGAGAATATTGTGCAAAAGAAATGGAAGACTAACTTTTGAAGCCTACAGCGATGCAGATTATGCAGGTTCCCCTGTTGATAGAAGATCAACAATTGGATATTATACTTTCGTAGAAAGTAAGTGGGAACTTAGTGACATGGAGAAGCAAAAACAGAATGTGGGGTCAAGATCATTTGCTGAATCAGAATTCAGGTCCATTGCACAAGGACTATGTGAGTTATTATGACTAGAAATTATCTTAGATGACTCGAAGGGTAATTTAGAGGGACCCGTGAAGCTCTACCATTATAATAAGTCATCAATAGACATTGCACATAATCCCACACGTTGAAATAAATTGACACTTTATTATGGTAAAATTAGAATAAGGTTTAGTATGCATGTCATACATTTCGTCCAAGCAACTGGTAATGTGCTGACGAAAGGATTCAATTCTTAAAACTTCCAAATTAAGGTTTACACCTATTTACAAACTATAATTTGATCATATCTCTAGCTAATGTGCTCTCATGAAAGACTGGACATCTCAAGCAAGAAAATAGATATTTATGAGTGGTTTGATAGTGACTCAAAAGGAGGTGATAAAATAGGCCCAAAAAGCCTTTCTAGAATAGATTTTGATACTATCTTATAAAGTGGACGTTAATTGTAACTTAAGGCTTTAAGGTGGGGTCTCTTGTACCAACTTGAGTTTTAGATATGATAAGAAAAGTGGTGAGTTATTGTGCTCACTTGATGTATATTATATATACACACATACATTTATATATATATATATGTATATATGTATATATATGTATATATGTATATATATATATATGTATATATATATATATATATATATATATAAAAAGTACTATCCTATAACACCCACACCTTAAGCTAGTTACATACACCCAAAAATGCACTTTTATGAAAGTTGTACAACACGATAACAATCACAATTTTAACATAATTATAGAAATATCTAACTAGAATCAATTTATTGGAATCTGATTAAAACATATCACATCATGTATGTTCATATGAAATTTCCTATAATTATTTGTATTTATCACAATTAGTACGTATTTCTTGCTATCATGTAATGTATACACAGTTTCAACATCTCTTGCATCTATTTCTCTCTTTCAACAAAATGTAAAAAAGATTCTTCCCATTTTATCTCAAAGTTACCTACAATGCATAGCCATAGATTGAAAATAACATGGATAGTACACATATAAAGCAAAGAATGTAAGAACTATATCATATAGAATTAAGTTGGAAGAACTATAACTTTTTCTCATATTGAAAAAAAAAAACACACATTCTTAAATATCTACACACGTAGAAAGAAAAAAAAAAACTATAAGATTATAATGGTCAAAAGAAAATAAGCTCATACTAATAAAGCATGTCCATTTCAATAAATACGATATTTTCCATTTTTGTACTGCTATATAATTAACTGTCACTAATGGTATCCTTCCGTTGGCATGGACTAGGGACTAGGAAAAAGGTAGAGAGAGTATGTCATACCGAGGCAGTCAATAAAGCTGTGTAGACATTGTTTGTCATTAGCCTACCCGGTGCTGCCTGGAAAGCCTTTTGTAAGGCGTAAAAAAGAAAAGAAACCTTATCATCAAACATTGTACTTCCTCCATCATGCAGTCCAACACCCAAAAGGTTGCTTGCTGTATCAAGACCAGCACGGGAACCATACCTCAGATGCCCAGAAACTATTAAAGCACCTAAGACACCTACAATCCCAACAACAATGCCATCACTTTCATCAACATTATAAACATTTTTCCTAGCACTGTCAGCACTGATGGATAGACTTATGCCTCCCAAATTCTTGACAGATGGGGTTTCTGAGGTAAGTGTCATCCCTTCAATATACACATCAGGAGAACTAGGACCAATGTTACTGCAACTATCAGCATATTGAGATCCTTCATCATCCTGACATGTTTCTATGATTTCACTGCTACCATCAGTTTCATTTTTTTTAAATTCAGGATTCTTTGGCGCCGATTCCAGAACATCACTTTCTCCAGCTTTAGCTTCCCTCTGAAGAAGAACAAGAAGAGTTTCTATCCCTCCACATGCTAGGAATGCTTTTGCAAATGACTGAGCCCTAGCTGTATTAGGCTGCACAACCAACCTGTAGACGAGGTGTAACACCCTAGCAATCTGGAAAAAAAGTAAGAGTACATTTTTTTTTTTAAATTTTGATAAATGAGATTTTAAAAAGTAAACCAAAGCATAATAAATTAGTGTAAGATTGTTCAAATTTCCAAATAAGCCACTAAGCTTGAGATTAGTCATAACCAAAGAGAAGATGTGGATTACTTGTTTTTGGACAAAGCAGAATACAAAATATCAATAACCCAGAGTTTTTGCTAGTTTAGTTATGCAACAATGTAAGGTATTTTAATAGTTAATGGCTCATGAAGTACATTTAGAGAATACAATCTTATATAGAAAATAGGGTTTAGTTTTGGGGCAATTACATGTTCGTCCTCTTAAAACTGCTACAGTTGTTCAAGCTGTTCCTGTTCCACCATCTACCATGGATCCTACTTCATCTGATACCTCAGGTCCACCTGCTATTTTTAATGAATTTCTTAAATGGTATGAGGATCGTCAGAATTCTGGTTCCACTGCATCTTTTGCACATACAAATATCTCTTTTGTTGGGCTCACCCACTCCAATTCTCTTGGTCCTTGAGTTCTAGACTCAGGTGCCACAGATCATATTACTGGTAATAAATCATTTTTTTCTTCTTTGTCTACCTCTGGTCATTTACCTTCCATTATCATGGCTAATGGTTCTAAGGTCTCATCTCATGGTGTTGGTACTGTTCATCTTTTTCCTTCTTTGCCTATTGATAATGTTCTTTATGTTCCCACCTTTTAATTTATTATCTATTAGTCGTCTCACTCGTTCTCTTGATTGTATTATTTCTTTTGCCAAAGATTTTGTTTGTTTGTAGGACCGGAGTTCGGGGAGGATGATTGGCACCTGATGTCAGTCCCATGGTCTTTACTATTTACGAACGTCTGCTCATGTTGGCATGGTCATGGACTCTCCATCTCTCCTTCATGCTCAGTTGGGACATCCTAGTCTTGCCAAGATGCAGCAACTTGTTCCAAGTTTATCTAAGTTGTCCAATTTGTCTTGTGAGTTGTGTCTTTTAGGAAAACATAGTTGCAGTTCTTTTCCTAGTAGTGTTTCCCAACATGCTTCGTCCCCTTTTTCCTTAGTTCACTCTGAGATTTGGGGACCAAGTCGTATTAAGTCTAATTTAGGATTTTAGTATTTTGTTACTTTTATTGATAATTATTCAAGATGTACTTGGTTATTTTTAATGAAAAATCGTTATGAGTTATTTTCAATATTTCAATCTTTTCTTAATGAAATTAAAAATTAATTTGGTATTTCAATTCGAATCTTACGGAGTGATACCGCTTAGGAGTATCTTTCTCAGTCTTTTACCACTTTTATGAAATCTCATAGCAAACCTTTTGTGCTTATACACCTCAACAAAATGGGGTGGCCGAGAGCAAAGATAGACATCTTGTTAAAACTACTCGTACTCTTTTAATTCATGGTAATGTTCCTCAATATTTTTGGGGTGATGTTATTCTTAGTGCATGTTATCTTATTAATCGTATGTCATCTTTAGTTTTAGAAAATAAAATTTTTCACTCTATTTTGTTTCCTTATGAGTCTCTCCATCTCTTACCCCGTAAAGTTTTTGAGTCTACATGCTTTGTTCACAATTTTAGTCCTGGGCTTGATAAATTGTCTGCTCAGTCACATAAATGTGTCTTTTTAGGGTTCACTGGATCTCAAAAAAGATATACATGTTTTTCACCCTCAATCATTATTTCATTTCTGCAAATGTCACCTTTATTGAATCTTCTTTTTTATTTTAAGTCTTTATCTTCTCCTCTTACGTCTTCATCTAGTCAAATACATATTCCAGTTGTCTGTGATTCTCTTGTCATGTCTAATGTGCAGATGTCACCTTTACTGAATCTTCTTTTTTATTTTAAGTCTTCATCTTCTCCTCTTACATCTTAATCTAGTCAAATACATATTTCAGTTGTCTATGATTCTCCTGTCATGTCTAATGTACCTACTGAATCGCCTCCTTCAGCACCTCTTAAGGTTTATAGTCGTCGTCAAACTTCCCATCGTCTACCAAGTGATTCTCCTCTGGTCCAGATCTTTCACCCCCTCCAGCTCCGACAGTTGAACCTGATCTTCCCATTGTGCTTCGTAAAGGTATACGTTCTACCCGTAATCCCTCTCCACATTATACTGCCTTGAGCTATCATAGACTATCTCAATCTTTTTATGTTTGCCTTTCGTCTATTTCTTCAGTGTCTATTCCAAAATTTGTAGGTGATGCTTTAGCCCATCCTAGTTGGCATCAAGTTATGCTTGATGAACTCAGTGCTCTTAAGAGTGGAACTTGGGAACTCGTTTCTTTATCCTTTGGGAAATTTGTTGTTGATTGTAGGTAGGTTTTCGCTATCAAAGTTGGTTCTTATGGCACTATTGATTGTCTCAAAGCTCGTCTTGTGGATAAAGGCTACACTCAAATTTTTGATTTGGACTATGGTGATGCTTTTTCTCCAGTGACAAAAATGGCGTCTCTTCGCCTATTTATAGCTATGACAGCTCTTCAAAGGTGGCCTCTTTATCAATTGGATGTCAAAACTGTTTTTCTTAAAAGGGATTTGCAGGAAGAAATTTATATGGAGCATCCTTCAGGTTTTGTTGCTCAGGAGGAATCTTCTGAATTGGTATGTCGTCGCCGCAAATCTTTATATGTCTCAAAAAGTCTCCCAGGACCTGGTTTGGAAAGTGTAGTAGTGTTGTTAAAGAATTTAGTATGACTCACAATGAGGCAAATCATTCAGTTTTTTATCGCCATTCGAATGACGGGTGTATCTATCTAGTTGTATAGGTTGATGACATTGTTTTTACAGGTAGTGATCACCATAGCATTTCTCAACTTAAACAGCATATTTGTCACCATTTTCACACCAAAGATCTTGGTAAACTTAGATATTTCTTGGGGATTGAGGTAGCACAATCCAATAATGATATTGTTATCTTGAAAGAAAGTATGCATTGGATCTTTTGGAAGAAACTGGGTTAATGAATTCTAAATTTGTTGACACACCCATGGATCCTAATGTCAAACTTCTACCTAGTCAGGGCCCTCTCAGATCCTGATTAGTTGGAAACTAAACTATCTTACTGTTACTTGTCCTAATATTTCTTTTGTGGTTAGTGTGGTGAGTTAATTCCTTAACTCTCCATATATTGATCATTTGAATGCAGTTACTCGTATATTGAAGTACATTAAAGGTTCTCCTGAAAAAGGCATGCTATATGGTCATAATGACCATACTGGAGTTGTATGTTATACAAATACAGATAAAAGATCTACTTCCGGATGTTGTGTTTCTATTGGTGGTAATTTGATATCTTAGAAGAGTAAGAAACAACATGTTGTGGCAAGATCTAGTGTTGAAGCCGAATATAGAGTCATGGCCTTACCTGCCTGTGAACTTATTTGGCTCAAACAATTACTCAAAGAATTGCAATTTGGAGAGGTCACTCAAATGACACTCATATGTGATAATCAGGCTGCTCTTCATATTAGCTCAAGTCCCGTCTTTTATGAGAGGACTAAACATATTGAAATTGATTGTCATTGTTCGAGAAAAAATTACATCTGGAGACATTAAGACTGAGTTCGTTAATTTAAATGATCAATTAGTAGATATTTTCACTAAATCTTTAAGAGGATCCAGTTGATTATATTTGTAACAAGCTTGGTACATACAATTTATATGCACCAGCTTGAGCAGGAGTGTTGAATATAACGGTCTTAGCCTATGTTTTCTGTTATTTTGTTACTATTTTTGTTAGTTTTATTTATTTTTCTTTATTTTAATAATACTAAATAAATTTTTATAAAATAATTTATAAGTTGTTTTTACGGCATAAAGTTTTAAAATTAGAAAGCAAAAATGAAAACAGAGGATAAAATCTTCAAACATAAAACCAAAGGAAAAAAATTACAAGGAAAAACCATCGGAAACATGAAATTCAAGCAAGTCCTTTTTGAATATGGAAAAGCTCAACAAGAATGGCCTAAAAGGATGTTAGTAAGAAATACAATATTTCTGTATTATATGACAAGAACTGCAGAAACGTGACACCAGAATATTTTTATTATAAGAAATATGAATTATAAGATGTTGTGTATTTCATATTAGCATATTTCTTACCTGACCAGGTTGTCGACAATCAATCATAAACCCAAGTAAACATCGAACATCATCTGATGCCAATGTAGGAGATGCACCCACTATTAGAAGTTCAATTACCACCAAGAGCTCGTCAACCAAAGCATTGACCTCACCAATCGGTCTTGTTGATCCAGTTAGATAAAAATTATTTACTGAATCTTTTTCTGGAACAGTCCAATAGCTTCTTCTACAGCCATCAAGAAGCATTTGAACGGCATTGGCATCTCGCATCACTACCGACTCAGTAAAAACCATGTCGGCAAGTGATGATAGCAGCTTCTTTTGTATGCCGTAACTACATAAACTCCAAATTTTTAAATCCAGCAAAAGTGTGGCGAAGAGACGCACTTTGAGCGTATGGTTGATATTTTGAGATAGACAAAGTGAGACAACTGCAACAACAAGTTCCTCATCACCTACACCATCATGTGTTCCATCACAAAATGAAGCCAGGGTTTCGAGAAGGTAATTTAAAATCTTTGAAAGAATCTCAGGTCCTTTGCAACGGGCCAACTCCTCATTGTTCCTCGGATGTTGAATAGCCATTGATATAATTCGAAATATTGGACCAGACAGAGATGAAGTAGCTACAGACACAGAAATATTCCCCTGGCGTGGTTCTAGAGTATCCTCCTGTACATTGCTAATTGCTAAGGGAAGCAAGGATAATGGACCACCGTAAGCCAATGCCCACAAAGCATCTACAGGTCGAATTCGTGTGGCAACATGGACTTGCCCAAGAACCTCAGCTGGGCGTCGAAGCAATCCTGAATCATAAATAAAGGAACCAACCATAACAAGTACAGCAGTGTATATTTTACATGCCTTGATAAAAGAAATTTTATCATGGTCTGATAGTAAATACATGCAATTATTTCAATAAACATAAGGATCTGGATTTAAATACTAAAATATTGTACACAAAGCTGTTTCTTAAGAAGGATTTAGAGACCAATAGTTTGTCTATAAACATGATTTATGACACAATATTGGGGCGTTATTTAATCCATGTAACTGACCCCGTCTTTCAAGTTGAAAAAGACTTGGCTATTGTTGTTGTTGGACTTCATAAGAACAAGCCATGGATTATCCAACAAATAATCAGTGATGACAAAATTAGGAACTGACAAAAGATGCAAAGAACCAGCGATCTAATGGAGATTGGCTTACACAAAAACTAAAAATAATAAGGAAGATACTAGAAAAAAATAGTGCCTAAGTTTTATAAAAACTGTAACAGCTTCCACTATTATGTAGTTAATTTGTAAGACTAAACCGCATAACGGATTAAGAAGCTGAATTCAGCTAATCAAGTGCACGAAAAGACAGTTATCATGTCTGGCCAGCTAAGCAAAAGTCACACATAAAAGAAATCCACTATGTTACTTACTCAATGACTCAAATAATATTGCATGGTATAATATTTTGTATTTTCATGGGCATGGTTCTCTAGATAAATATGAAATTACACAGTCTTCCAATAACACTGTTTTCTTAGAAGTGTTAATATTCACTTTTTATACTAAAAACAAATATACAACCTAGGTTTTCTTCAATGCATTTATAGCTGAATTTAATGCCAATTCATAACTTGTGTGAATAAACAAGAAGCGTGCAGTTTACAGAAAGAGAACAAAAGAAGAAGAAATACAGTGGAAAGTATCCTCTTAATAATCAAACAATTGTTACCACTGAGTGAGAAAGGAAAACCCTCATGTTACTCATAAAATATGCCAATTTCCAACCCAAAAGGTTGTCATAATTTTCTAGCTACATCATTTAAACAAAACTTAGATTATTTATCAAGCATTTTTTTTTTTTCATGAAAAATAACATATAGCAGTAGCAGAAAATTTTATATATTACCGTAAAATCAACACCGAGAAATTATCTGACCTGCAGCACCAGAAGGTGAAGCATCTGGACAGAAACGCCCACTGAGCAAACTAGGATGATAGAGTAGGTGAATGAAATCTCTAATTTCTGCATCCAAAAGAACACTTTCCTCTGCCTTGCTCTGCACATGGGCATTTGTTGCAAGCCATGGTAGCCCTGCTGCATTACCAAAAGAAGGTACTATATCCCCTCCTCTAGTAGCCAAGCGTGCCATCCTTTCAGGGCCAATTGGTTCCCTGAAGATGTAAACAGGACCCATCTCTGCAAACAACGGGCACTGACGGCGTCGCCGTTGCAAACCAGCCATAGTAGGAGGAGGGTTAGTTCCTATGCAGCAAAATGCAAGGGGTTTGGAAATTCTGGGGAACTCAAAAGGACGAATTTCGTGTAAAGAACCATCCACATATAATCTAATTTCATTTTCTGCATTCCCAAGAATACCATTCTTGCTAGTATGTTCAAGACCAATGAAGTACCAGCATTGCGGTCTAAATGGATAAGTAAAATGTAAAGCAGATTTCTTTGCCTTTCCACAACCAATTTCAACAACCAAAAATTGAGCATGAAAATAAGCTTCTATACCCTGATTATCAGCAGATAAAAAACTGAATAAACGTGGCATGTGTGCCGTACCTTCACCAGCAAGAGCACTAGCTGCTGCAGCAGCTGACATAGCTGATGACTTACCCGATTTAGCAGATGCAGCCGCAGCAATTGCAGCAGCAACTGTTGCTGTATTTAGTGCGTCAGCAAATGATTCAATGTAGATCCATGTTGCAAATGCATACCCATGGATAAATGGCCAGCGACCCTCACCTGGACCCAGCAAACCAGAACTTTCCCCGTCAAACTCAAAAGTGCAAGCTGGTCCACTAGATTCCTTTTCACTTATTGCTTTTTCCAATGAAAGCATCAAGCGCGAAGCCCAAATTGTGGTAAGTGTTCTTGTAATGACTTGAAACCATCTATGAAGATCACTAACAGTAAGAGAATGCCCAGCCAAGTATTGTATGCAGCGGCACAAAGGAGTTCCATCCCACCTTATCTGCCCATTTAAGCCAACATCTACCGTGAAAATTTTTTCTGCTGTTCTCAACAGTACTCCCAACAGACCAGCCATTGAGCACATTGCTCTGTTTCTAGTGCACGCCCTTAATATGGCAAGAAGTCCCCTTACCATTCGTGTCCTAGGTGACATGACAACATCAGAATCACCAACGTAAGGAAGCCAAGGAATCAGTTCACCTGACACAATGGCTGCACGAGAGTTCAGCATTACACTAGGAGGATTATCACCATCCTCTTCAAAACTTTCGACACCACCCATTGTTGCAAGAAGTGAATCTACTATTAAGAAAGCCACGCTGTCCATTTCTTCACCATTCCCAAAAATTTCTACACCGCTTGCAATATTCTTTAGTTTCTCCATACCTTCAGGTTTCCCCATAATAGCAGAATCAATTAAATGCAATAATTCTGCAGACGTATTTTGCCCAGCATTTTTTTCCCAAGACTTTTGTGGAGAACCAACAGAAGAATATGAAGGCGAACCAAAATTAACTGATGGAGGATACTCCTTGTCCGTGTGACCAAAATGCCCCTCTGACCCAGGGCTACAAATAAGATGATCATGTTGCATGTCAGGAACTGGGGAAAGATTACCCTCAGTTGAGTACACCCCAGACGAATATTTTAAATTATCTGCATTACCAACAAATGCGTGTTGCGCTTTATCTGAACCTGAATATTGGTTTGAATCCACATGTTCATCATGCTTCTCTTGATCTTTCAAAGATAACTGCTCAAATCTGCCGCCCTCATCCATAGCTGTAGTTACAGAATCTATCCCATGTCCCTGTGACTGTACCTTTTCATTTGCCTGTCCGTCCCCAATGTCACTCCCAGCATTCACATTTTCTTTCTGAGGACTCTTAACAACTCGCTCCACACCACTATTATTCACTTCATGACCACCTAATCCACTATCAGATATTTTTGTCTCTTTTGGTTCTTCCTCTTCTTCCATTATACTATCACCAAAGAATCTAATAAATACTCATTCAAATAACTAAACCAGCAATCCACCTGCAAATAACACAATTAACAAATTATCATCCAAAAATTTTAAATTACAAAAGCAAACCAGTCACCAATATCAAAAGACCATAGCCTCTATAGCATAATATTTGCAATCGTTAAACATTATATTACAAAAGTAAAACCAAACACCTAACTTATTAACTCATAAAAGCATTGTCATAAAAGCATTATATCAACTCTATAGTATAATTTCGTCAAAACTCTGAAACAAGAAAACCGTTACAAAGCGCGGCTAACTTATTAACTCATAAAAGCATTCTCGAACACCTGCACTACTTGAAATTCGCAAGCTGGTTATGATCATTCACTCACAGTCTCTGAAATCAGCTCGAATCTCCCTCACACGTTGCCAGACAAATCAACCCAGCAGAGATGGTTTCATCTCATCAAACGCGATGCATACATTACACGAAGCTAAAAAAAACATTGATCGTGGTGACGAAATCAGCATTGTTTACGTGACTTGAGATTCAAGAAAAAAGAAACGAACGGTTAGAAATGATACCTCGGTGCAGATGAACAGCGTAAAGTGACGTTTAGACTTGATCTAAGCTCGGGAATGGAAATGAGAGGGAGAAAGAGAGAGAGAGGGCGAATTGGGCGCGAGGGTGAGGGGTGGAATTGGGATTTGGCAAAGTGGCTATAACTAACGGGCTATAAGCATTTGCCGCTTGTGGTTTTGCTTAGTCAAAACATGGAATTTTGAGAAACCAACGGTTAGCTCGCTGGTGCCTGTGTTTACCCTTTTGCCCTTCACTAATTTTATTTTTTACAATGAATTTTTCTTCTTATAAATTTCTTTTAAAACATTATAATATTATTATTAAAAATTATAAAATACCAGTTGAATATGCGTTGAGAACCAAAAAAAGTAATTGGTATGAGAGTGATTCTGAATCCAACTCAAATTTTCTTTAGAAAATGTTTTGCATTCTTGCACATTAAAAAAAAAATGATTGAAAGATAAGATCGACATTTTCACATTAATAATAAGATTAAATATGCATTAATTTATGTAAATAAGATATTCAGTGTAGACGTAAGACATGAATGGATGAGTATGTTATAATTGTTAATTTTTTGTATTAATTTATCATGAAGTCTATTGGTATCACACTGACTATTTTTTCATCTAAGTTAAAAAGTTCCTTGGTCAATTCACTATTTAAGACAAGATTGTTGGAAAAAAGTTATTTTGAATTACGAAAGTGATTAGATATAATGAATACTTAAACTGTCGATATTTTTAAAAGAAATTTAAATATACTATATATTAATTAAAATTAACTAAATTATTTTTATTGATCTTGATGAATTTGTTTATTTAGTTATTTTTAAATACAAAATAATGGTGAACTCGAATGGTATACTAAGGGAAAAGATAAATGTAAAATTCAAAATAATTAAATAATTTTTAAAACTTTTGCAAAATTAATAAACTTCAGAAATCTTTTTTCAAATAAATATGGAAACGGTAAACACAAGTATAATTAAAATTAAAGATAAAAGAACCAAACATAGAAGAGAGAATTAAGAAAAATTTTCCAATGAATTTTATATTAATTTGATTATATATAACTTTACATATAGTTTCAATCACTATATACCCTTAAATTATTTCACTATCTTAAATATTAGATTAGATCTACACTTATTTGTAACCTATGAAATCATTCAGATGCGATAAAAAAAAGTCCTCAAAACCCTATGAAAAAAATACCACAATATCTAAAAACTTATTATGCGAAGACATGAAATTTAGGTGCACAGAAAATTCAAAACAAAATTACAGAGATTAACAAAAGACATTATAAAACGTTAGTTAAAAAAAAAAAAAAAAAAAAAAAAAAAAAAAAAAAAAAAAAAAAAAAAAAAAAAAAAAAAAAAAAAAAAAAAAAAAAAAAAAAAAAAAAAAAACAAAACCTTTCTATTAAAGATTTAAGAAGAGCGACACAATGATTTTTACATTAATTTAATTATACCTAGATTTATCCATAGTTTTCAAAATCGTAAGACGAGAGATAATATAAAAAAAAATCTAGAAGAAGAAATTTTCTTTCAGACTATTCATAAAAAAAACGATGGTAAGGATTTAGAGGTTAAGTGTAATTATATGGATAACACAATTAATTACAAAGATTAACAAACCATTTTATTTCTTTTGCTTGGCAGATATGTCTCCTTTTGTTTTGGTAGACTAAGATTGTTAGGAGAATATGAGGGAGGAAACACAGGGAATATCTTAAACAATGAGAACTGAGTCTAAACCTATACAAGAAAATAATACCACCTTCAACTAAAAACATTAAGACATTAAGTTTGCGGGTCTTTTTTCTTATATGTTGCCCAACTTTTTCATTTCTACTCAATGTGGAACTTAGAGTCACACTTGGATACCTAACAATCTCCCCCTCAAGTGAGAGTCCCTTCCACATTGGTACACTCCCCCTCAAGCAGAATTCAAACACGAGTACCTCATTCACAAACCACGACTCTGATACCACTTGCTGGGAAAACTGAGGGGCAAAACACCAGGGAGATCACACAAGAATGAGAACCAGGCCAAACACACAAGGGAATGACACCACCTTCAACCCAAAACCTTAAGGCATTGGGTTTGTAGGTCTTATTTCTTATATGTTGTCCAACTTTCTCATTTCTACTCAATGTAGGACTTAGACTCACACTTGGATACCTAGCAGACATATTAAAAAGCTCTAAATGAAAATTGGAAACAAGGGTAGGCCATAAATGCTAGGATCACTTATGTTTCACCAATCTGAGTAGTAGTTAGGTGTAGAGAATTCTCGTACAACTGAGGATTTTAGATGACTTGTTGAAGAAAGTCGAGGTCGATAGAGAGGCATGGCCACGAGAGGGCCTCTTGGAGGACGAGTTGTCTTATCTTGAAGAAAAAAGAGAATATTCTTTACTCTAATTTAAATAGCTTCATACGAGATGAAAAGCTTGAGTAGAGCTTAACCGAGATGGCTTTGATCCATGAGGGGGTAGTTTCTCATAAAGCCAAGGTTGAGGAGGAGCTCTCGACCCTCAAGGGGTATTTATTTGGTATGCACGCCGAGGGTTTCAACTAAGTCGTTCATGTGACTTTCTTATACAGTGGTTGACCGTCGAGAGGCGATTTGACATTGGTAAGGATGTCTACCAGGACTAACTAATCCTGGTTGAAGACATCACGACTGGTGAAGTTGTCATCGAAGAAATCCCTCCCGAGAAGGGTGTTGAAGTTGAGGCTATGGAGAATATGATTAAGTATTAATGATAAGGTAACTTTACCTTTATTTTGCTAACATTTTTTATGTCATTGATTATGTAAGTTAACGTGTTAATATGTTTTGCTTTCACGATTTGAGCTGTTGAGATGAAAACCAATAATATTAAAAAAAACTAAAGTAGTTTATTAACCTATTAATAAACATGACTATCATACTTAATAAATTTTAATTGAACAAAGAGAACCAGAATGGTTACCTCACTTGTAAAATTGATAAATTTTAATTTAATGAGGACGACTAAGATGATTTCGCCAATATAGTGTAACTTGTTTATGACATTTTATTTTTTTTTAAAGGTAAATCTAAGACATTTTCATCAAGATGATTAGTTGATTTTAAGATAATTAAAATAAAATAATTAGGATGATTTTGATTCAATGATTACTCATTTGAAAACTTAGTTTTAGGAAAACAAGTGGTGTTTCTTCAAGATGGTTTGTGGTATTTTTTAAACTTTGTAATTGATATGTTCTTATCGTCACATTTAGCTCATTTTGGAAACTTTGATTATTGTTAGTTTAACCGGGAAGGATCACTTGATTACAAAGTTTCCTTAGCCGATTAACTCATGTTAAGGTAATCGAGAAGCATCACTTGGTTGTGAAGCTTCCTTGTGAAGGTAATCGGGAGGGATCACTTGGTTGCAAAGCTTCCTTGACCAATTCCTTCATATTCAGGAGGGATCAACATGACTTGTATCAAGCCGACATAAGTACTGACCTTCCTTGCATCACTCCTCATCCTCCATATGAGATCTCCTAGATGAAAACTCCTCAGTGTATTTCCCTAATGATATACTCAACTTGACCCATTGCCACACATTTCAATAGATGACTTAGAATAACTTCTTCTGTATAAATTATGGCCAACAAACACATATCGGGAACACTTTTGCGTCATCAATTTCTCTTATTTTTCTTGGGCTTCTAAAGTCCGCTCTCGACTCGGGCCTAACTCTGGAACTAAAGGAGTTCTCCAAGCTGCATAAACTTGTGGCTCTTCTTCTCAGCTTATTTATATCAGCGACTGACTTCTTTCATAGGCTACTGGCTAATGGCACTGGTCTTAATCTTATCACCATCTGATGAAAGGCCACCTTGAGGTTGAGGTTTAGAATTTTCAATGAGAGTTTTCTGAACCTCTTCATGAAGAGCCTTAACGATTATCCCTTCCTGCTAGATATGACAAGTATGAGTGAGGTTATCTGGTGCAATAGGCTTGTTGCAAATTGAGTTTTGAATTTTCCTACTAAAGTTTCAAAGCAGTTAATAGAGAAGGCTGAAAGTGGGATGAACCAAGTCAATGCTTATCCCCAGAGATGTGGGAAAAACACAGCAAAATATCATGTTGTCTGAAGTGTTGTTCATCGATATTGGTCATCTAATTATATGATATTGATATGAAGTTCGACATTCATTATTCTTTCATAGGGTGTCGATGAGTATTGTCCATTATAAGGGAAGTGTTTGCGGAGGTGTAAAGTTGTCAACCTTTACAATATAAGTCATTGTCATTGGAGGTACTCAGAGTCACAAGAATGTAATAATATTTTCATCATCAATTCTTGATATTCGTTCTCTAAAGACTAGGACAGGAATCTCTTTAATATTTCTATGCTATATTTCAATCATTTCTTTCTAAAGAGTCTAAAAGTAGAATCATCTATTTGATATCTATTACTCTTATATTTTTTAATCTTTTTATATTTATTAATCCTTTGATCTTGACTCATATTTATTATAATTAAGATTATGATGTTTTACAACAATGACTATTTTAAACGAAATTATATGTACAAAACACAACTTACTCACAATCTTAAAATAATTATATTTTGTTCATTCTGAAAATTAAAAGAAAACTTTACATCCAAATTAAAAAACCTATTTTGACAGTGAAAGAACACTCACTTAACAACTAAACAAATTAATATTTTACTTTTTGAACTTAAAATTTTAATACATATTATTATATTATCAACGTGGGTTGTGAAGTTGGTTTATTTTAAAGTACTAAAACATATTATTATATATTAAAAATGTCAGAGTAGTACTTTTATTTAACAAAACACGTTGAAGTTAATAAATCCCTTCGTCAACTTAAGTCTTTTTCAATTTCTTATAACGTGACCTCTATTTTGTCTTTTTCACTTTCTAATTGTCACTCGTTCAGCAACTCTTATTTGACATTAAAACATTTAGTGACTTTCATCTGCACAATACGCGCACCAACATAAATCTCGAGGTGGAAATTAATCAATATGAATACCATTATAATTCTTTTATAAATTGAAAAAAAAATGACAATGTAATATTACTTTTTTGCACTCTTTTTGCAAATTAATTTAAGTTTTTGTAAGCTCATGAATCAAATCATATTACTGTTATATTCACCGTAACCATTACTTTGTATTATAAAGAAATGTTCTGTTTTCTGTTAAAAAATAAATTATTTTGTTTTTATAAAAAATAATCATTTCATTAGCATAAATTTTACTATTACTTTTACCTTCAGATCTAAATATAATTATAATAAACACATTATGTACTTTTGAACTACAAATAAAACATAAAAAAAGAGCATATTTAAAATAGTTAGAGTTACGGAAATTTTAAATATTGTTGATGACTTAAGGTAATGTATAATTAAAAAAAAAAATGTAAACTATTAAGAGATTGGTTGATACATATTAGATTACAAATACTTCAACAGAAAAGAAAAGGACAAGGGGAGAAATAACTATGAAAAAAGAATATAATATTATGTAAAACAAATATTTGTAGTTAAATTAGGAAGAAAATTCCCACGTGCAAAGCCTGAAATTTCTTTAACAACTATTAATGGAAAAGCACCTTAGTTAACAACCCCAACATTGAGAAAGGCACAGAAAAGCACTTCAAAAGCCCAACTTTGCATAATGGCACAGTTATTTATATTATCATACAATTATATTAATGTTAAGATACCTACTTTTGTTGTCCTAACTCTTGGCGTAAGTGTCAACCCTTTTGCCTTATAAGACACGCACACACCAACCTTTTGCCTTGAGAAAGGAGGTTTAAGGTTGTGTACACTTCACAATAAGAGCTCTCTATAAAGGATAATCTCATTGTGTTAGGGTTTCTTAATTATATAGTTTTGAGTTCTAAGAACTATGAACTCACTACTTCATCTCATTTTCCTTTAGCTACTTTCTGCCATTTTACAAGAATATCAGCTAATTGAAACTGCACCAAGTAAGTATGTTTAAGTTTTAAGAGTTAAAAGTACTTTTATTCTCAAAGTAACATTTTTATCTTAAAACAATACAATACTTTTCTTTTATCAACCGTAGTTGAGGTAAATGCATTCAAGGGTAGTTTTTTTTTTTTTTTTTTTATCATTTTGTTTGTAGTAAGCATTGTAGGAGTTATTTTCTTTGTTTACTAAGAGTTGAAGCTTCCTCGTACTTTTTATTTATATATTTTTTGTTATTGATAAAAGGAGGGAAAGACTGTCTTAATAGAATCATTCATATTTTAAATTTTAGTGATGTGACTTTGAATAAAAGAAACAAATTACATTGAAATGGATATTTTATGTCCCTTTATATATTTTAGGTTTTTTAAAAAAAACTTAATTAATTATGGTTTTCAAAGATGAATAATTCAATCATTAATAAAAATATTAATTTTCTTATTATTAACTTTTATCCAAATAATATAACCTAAAGTGTGTTTATTGTGTTGACCTACCAGGCACTATGTTGGAGGGACACCAAATTCTTGGCTTTGGCTTCTTTGTAATTGGTTTGTGGCACTTCTTCAACAATGTGAAGCTCCATGCACTTTGTTCCAAGTCCTTCACATCAACCCTATGGTTTCCCACCACAAAGTCAAGATATTTGGAGCTCTACTTTGTCATGGCAAGCTGCACCATGTTCATTTCCATGGAGCTCTTCATCTCTCCCGATCGTCACCAACCATTTGACCCTGATGGGACCATTCCCACCAACCATCTCCACAACTTTGAACACTCCTCCATGGCCATGTCCTTCTTAGTGTACGCCCTCTTTGCCCTAGTTCTTGATGCAAAATGCTGCAAAGCTCAACATGAGTTAACTCACTTCTTAGGAGCCTTAGCTTTTGCTCAAGAATACATCCTCATCCACTTTCACTCCACAGATCACGTTGGACCAGAAGGCCAATACCACTACTTCTTGCAACTTCTGATTCTTGTTTCTATCATCACAACCCTCATGGGAATTGGCTACCCTAAGAGCTTCTTGGTCAGCTTTGTTCGTTCTGTGAACATAGTCTTCCAAGGTGTGTGGCTCATAGTCACAGGGTTTCTGCTTTATACACCAGGGTTTCAGTCCAAAGGGTGCGTCACGCACCTTAAAGAATATAAGGTCACATGCAGTGATCATGAGGCCCTTCATCGTGCTGTTGCATTGGTGAACATTCAGTTCAGTTGGCTATTGATTTTAGTCACCATTTTCTCTATGTCTTTCTACTTGGTTCTGGTTAAAAGATATGGTGAAAAGGTAGAGTATTTTTCGTTAGGAAAGGAGGAATATTACCTGGAAGAAGATGACTCAAACATCGGCATTGAATCCCTAAAGAAAAGCATGCAAGGGGAAGTTTAAAACTCATTGTGAAGTGTAAGCACACCAAGAACACAATAGCACATGGTGCTTGCCCCAAAGCTAAAAAATTTCGCATTTAGTTTCTCGAAATTTGACCTTTGTCGTTATGGTTTTTTTAAATGCTTTGGGGTTGCGGGTTTGATCTAATTTGATTTGATTCGATGTAGTTTAATGTACAAAATGGTTGTCCTCCATTTCTCCAGTAATAATATATTTGGAGCGAGCTTAGCTTTTGCGAATCAATTAGGATTAAACAACTTGAAACTGTTAAATAGCCATTATTGCATATATAGTTAAAATAATCTAAGTTGTCTCCAGCTATTCTTCTTTTTATATTAAAAAAACACGTGAAAGACTAAAACCTTTTTTATTGAGTTGGGTATTCCTTAGGAATGGTTTCTGGTAGGTGATATCGAGTACTAGTGTACAAACGGGAAATAACATTATCCAAATTATGTTGATCGTTGTAGAAAAGTCTATGGAAGAAATTGAAGTGTGTAAACAACTTTTTGGAGTCGGAAAGTTATGCCATAACCTCTACATTTTTCATGGAAGCTATTGTTGGACAAAGTAGCTACAAAAGAAAAATTAGAAGAGAGTGTGGCTAATTAACACCTTGTGTTCATTATTTAAGATGGAATAAGATATTACAGGTCACTTGTTTATTACATGTAGTATTGTGCAAAAAGTTTAGGATAAGTGTGATAAGTGTGATAGGTGGGTAAGTGTTAGTTCAGTGAGGCATAAGAACATTGGATGTCACTTCTCACAGTTGTACCTTGTTGAACTTAATTAATGCTAACCAGAATAAGGTGTAAAAAGGAATATGGATAGCAATTGCTTATGAAACATGGAACCACGTAATAAAGTCATTTTTAGGGAGGGAATAGTGGACGAAGATGAAATTTGGTGTATGGCTGAACTCAAATGGTGGGTTGGAGGAAGCACAAACTCCGTAGGGTGAATTTCACATGCTCCGAATGGTGTCTTAATCCAATCCTATGCCTGAAAACATTTTTAAATGAAGTATTAGTAAATCCATATAGACCTTGAATCGGAGGTGTCGGCAGTAAGCATGATAGGCAACATTAATTCTCACTGCAACATTGTAACCCTTGTAGGAAAAGTGGTTGGGAGAGTACCCAAAAATGTCTTAAGAGAGATGGTTGAAGTACCCAATGGAAATCTCTGGTCAAAGTGGCCTTGGATGGAGCAGTATCATAGCACAGAAACTATGTGGGGGTAAAGACAAGACCTGGCTAGATGCAAAGTTGGAACACTAATAAACCAGTCTAAATTGGAAGTTGATATCTGAGTGAGGGTAGGGTTTGGGACTTTAACCCTAGAATGTGTTCCTGGAATTGGGGTGAATATACTCGATCAACCCAATTGAAAAAGTTGACATTCTTCCTTCTTTGTCATCATCGCAAAAGTTGATATTCTTCCTTCTTTGTCATCATCGCTCCTTCAACGTATGTGCGCGCATGTGTGCGTGCGTGCATGCATGTGTCTGTAAGTATGTGTGTTTGCACGTATGCTTGCATGTATGTGTGCATGTATGTGTGTGTGTGCGTGTATGTGTGTGTGCGTGTACGTGCGTATGTGTGTGTTAGTTTCGTTTTGTTCTTACTATATTATCACTACATCCGCTTACACTTTTCACCGTCGTCGTTGACATCACATACCACCACCACCATTTCAAGATCGTGGTATTAGGGTCGTAATGAAGAAATTTTTAAAGTTTGAATTGTGTATATGACAATTTTGTAAAGAATTGTCAGATATAAATGATATATATGATAATGGTTTGAGACATTATTGAAAATCTCAGTTTTCAACAACAATTCAATCATCGACTCTTGTAGAGTTATCACTAGAATGTGATTTGAATCATCATTGGTATTATTCATATTGTAATACAAATTAAAAAAGTGAATCAAGATATTGATGAAGACAAAGATAGGATCGATATATGATTCAAGTATATTTAACTGGCACAAGTATTGCAAGAAAACAAAATCAAGCTAGGATAAATTTGGAAAGAGGAACCCTCCTCTAAAATGCAAACCTTTCAGCATGATGTTAATGTTGCATATGTTGGGCAACAACAATATCATGTATAGGAAGACACATGTTGCAAGCCAAAACTAGATTTTTAACTGGGTTGCAAATTTTGTATTTGAAATTAATAGGCATTGTAACGGTAGATAATAGAATGATATTATGTAATAGGGCCAAGGCATTATGTGATCAAAATGTTTATGAAAGTACTTTGAGAGTCTAATATACTATGTAAATAGAATATAGATGTATTTAAATAGGTTGAGCACCATTAGTGTCTCCTTTAGTTTATAATCTTTTTTAGTTGATAAAAAATATTGATGACATTTTAGCACTCAAAAGTCATACAAAACAAGTTTGTATTTCTATTCTAGTTTCTTTGAGAGAATATTTTTCCAACTATATATGCAAGTGTTTTTTCTCTTGGCATCCATGTCTACTATAATAAAACATTTTATTGAATTAAAATGAAGTGCTTAAATTTATTTACAAAATTATACACTACTTTTCTCATGAATGAAATGATAGTACAATAAACATAAGTATAGAATATAAGAGAAAAGATGTAAATTATCCACACCTTATCATAACATACTAAGAGAAGCATGATACAATGATGATATGCATGTATTTTACACTAATCTTGATGCGTGAGACGGTACACTTAAATGTAAATTTCACACTAATCTTGCTTGCTTAAGTGATGATTGCACATCAACCTCGTCATCCCCGTTCACTTCCAATGATTCTTTATAGGTCATCTCATAATATTTCTTTGGATGTTTTTCATCAACAAACTTTGTGCTAGGGCTAATTAATTTGTCAAGTGAAGGTCCATGAATGCCAACCACAGAGATCCTTTGCACCTTATTGTTGCCAACAACCACTCGATGGATGTGACTTTTATACATCCCATTGGTTAAGATCTATAATTGATTGATGTTAAATTATAATTCAAATGACGAGGAGGAAAAGGGTAGTTAATAATAAGAGATTAAAAGAAAGATTATGTAGAAAATAAGTTGAATAAAAGTACCTCAAGTTGATCACCAAGTTGGATGAGAATACCACAATAGGGAATATAGGCATTAATCCAGTTTCCTTTATGGGAAAGAATTTGAAGACCTCCATTTACATCTTGAACAAGTGTAATTATAAAGCCAGGGTCAGTGTGTTCAGGAAAACCAACAGCTCCCTTGGATTTAGCATTAGATGGATAAAGATTCATTGCCATTACATCAAACCCTGACTTCAATTCCAATGCCTTCTCTACTAGGTGTTCTTCAAACCCTAAGCTTTTAGCTAATGCCCTCGCCAGACCAATTACTATCCTTCTCATTTCTTTACCATATTCTTCTAAAATTTTCCTGATACACAAAATAACCAAAACAAGTTGAAATGTGTGAAAGAGGAAATATCATAGTAATTAAACCTAGATACCTTTCTTATTAATTTTATGTCTGAGAGTAATTTGCAAATTGTATTTTTTTTATCAGTAATAATGAAATTTATAAATAATAAAGTAAAATAGTTACTTCAACCTATATAAAAAAAAACTAATATAACCATATATATATATATATATATATATATAAATATATATATATATATATATATATATATATATATATGTATATATATATATATATATATATATATATATATATATATATATTGATGGAGTTTTTGAGGCTTTTCAGCGCACTA